>Ga0163154_10000179_pt1 | contig 94860 bp, 72 predicted proteins | sample OliLakLV19MP9P1_FD_148649 | JGI IMG/M metagenome (GOLD analysis project Ga0163154, IMG submission 148649) | Freshwater microbial mat bacterial communities from Lake Vanda, McMurdo Dry Valleys, Antarctica - Oligotrophic Lake LV.19.MP9.P1 | ecosystem: Environmental > Aquatic > Freshwater > Lake >... | reverse complement strand
TATGAAAAGAGGGGCAGTCAATTTGACCGCCCCTTGCTTTTTAGAACTTCAGATGATTTTTTTGTCGGTCAGTAGTGACAAAAAATGTTTACCTTAGCAAGAAGCAACTATTTTTCACTCATAAATTTAAAAATTATGAAAACACTTTTACTCAGCCTTCTGTGTCTTTTATTTCTCCGCGAAGGGCAAACCCAGCCAAGGGAGTTAACTGTCGGAGTAGAGCAGTCCTTAAAAAAATCAGCTGACTATTTTCGTTCTGTCGGGACGGATGTGGGCAGAACTGATGTTGCAATGCTGCTATTTATATTACAGGAGCATTTTAACTACTCCCTCGGCTTGTCATCTGTAACAGAATACAAGAAGCAAAATTTGGAATTACAAACTTCTTACTTCAAACTCTATAACACCTATTTCGATGGAAGAAATGCTCTTCTATTTGACGATAACACAGTGAACGAATATCTACAGGGTAATCTTTACACACTTGACGGGCTTACTCTGTGGTCAATGTTTTGCAATAAATTTCCATTACCGGATAATTATCTTAAAATATTGCATGAAAATGCAGAAATGGGGGATTATGAAATGACGCACGCAGCTTTGCAACTGGGAAATATTCTTAATACGCAGTGTGTTAAACCTGGAGAAGCGACTGAAGCATTACGTGAAAAATTGGTAAAAGGCTTAGTGAATGAAATGAATTCCAACATTGAATTTAAAAGTTCAGATGATTTGAAATATCAGTGCATGGCTATGTTATATTACCTTGGAAAGGGCAACATGATAAAGGATGAGCAAATTCAACTCCTCCTCAAAAATCAATTGAGCAACGGTGGATGGGCTCCTAATGCAAAAGAAGGAGGAGAAGCGAATGTGCATACCTCTGTTTTAGCTTTATGGGTACTCTTGGAATATCAAAATCGAAAAAATTAAACTTCTAATAGGATTATCTGAAACTTAATTGCTCCGCTTTTTCCTGAAAATTATTAGCGAGGTAATAATTCAGAAGGATATTTTTTATTTGGTTGTCTGAATAACCCATCTCCATGGTTTTTTCAAAATACCAGACTGCCCTTTCTTGTTGACCGCTGAAGTAATATATCATCCCGAAATTATAGTATGGATAATAAGCTTGAGGGGATAACTTCATCAGTTCGGAATTTATTTTCAAGGCAGCCTCTTTGTCTTGTGCATTGAACATCACTTGGGCATAAAAAAACAAAGTCATTGTATCTTGTGGAAGTTCTCTATAAACGAGTTCAAAAAGGGTTGCTGCCTCCTCGAGATTACCTTTCAGGAAATATTGTTTTGCAAGCTGGAAGCGTGTTGTGTTGCTTGCAGAGTTTTTTTCATGCGCCATTTTAAAATAATAAAATGCGGAGTCTCTGTTTTGATTATCATACTCGTAAATCATCCCGAGCCGAAAATACGGATCATCGTAGGAGGGAAGGATTTGTGTAACCTGCTTAAAATGGTTTTTACTCTCTGAAAGAACCCATTTGTTAGATTGCTTTAACGATTTTCCGTAGTCTAAGTAGCGTAGCTTTGCATATAAATAATTTGCCAACGCTGATTTTTTCAAATGCGGCATATCGGATATCATCAAAGTTTCAATATTCTTCCATTGAAAATTTCGATGAATAGTTAATGCTACGGAGGCTGAAAATACAATTATCCCTGCAAGGAGCGCCAATTTGCAAAAGCCCACTTTATATACAGAATCTTCTAAAAGCAAAATAAGTTGGTGAATCAATATGAATACTGCCGCTATAAGCCATAATTGAGCAATAAACAAAGAACGTTCCGCTACAATACCTGGTATTGGAAAAATATTGCTGTAGAATGAAATATTGAAAAGATAAGTCAACAGAAATAATCCCAATAAATGTTTGCGATAAAACAAGAAAATCCCGCCTATAAACATGGAAACATGTAACGCAGCTGAAAATAAAACTAAAGGAAGATGAATCGGCACAAGAGGAACCATATCATAACCATAGTAGAATCTAAAGGGGTAGGGAAAGAAAATGAATTTCAAATAAAACAACAGGGTTTTGAAAATAAAACCGATTGCAAGAAAAAGGTTCTCATTCTCTGCTAAAGGATTTTCAATGAAAACAGGCTTTCTATCTGAAAGCCAGATATTAACTGAGAGCGAGACTGCTGATAACATAATTATCAGTGCTATAAAAATAAATATTGACTTCTGTTTTTTCGGAATTCCGTTAAAAGTTAAAACCAGGAGTATAACTCCTGCTATTGGTATTGACAGCACCATCTTGGACATAAAGGAAAGCGAAATAAAAAAAATTGCTGCCAAAGCAAAGAGCAGTCGTTTCCCGGAAGAAAAGAAATATTTATATGAATATGCAAGAGCAGCTAATGCGAAAATCATGCTTAAGATTTGCTCACGATTTTTAATGGAAGCAACCGTCTCCGTATTAGCAGGATGAACGACATAAAACAGTGTGATAATTAAGGGCAGGGCAGAATTTAATTTGCCAAGTTGAAACACTTCACCTAAAACCCTATAGATGATTAATGCCAATACAACGAACAATAAAACATTCACCAAGTGGCTTATATGCGGGTTACCGCCAAAAAATTGATGTTCAATCGCAAAAGTAATTCCGGCAATCGGGCGGTAATCCATATTTAACGCCCCGATTGAGCGATAGGGATTGGTTAAAAGGTCAGGGATGCCCTTGAATCCATTAGGAATATATGGGTTGCCCGTTACAGCAATATTGTCATCAAATGAATAATCATTCCTTATCGTGTTGCCATAACAGAGTAAGCAGACAAGCGAAAGAATTATACAAGCCCTCTGATTATTCAACCATTTTAAATTCATCCCGGCAGCAAGCAAACTTTTTTTCTCATGATGTATCGAATTTGCCACAAACTAAAATTATTTTCTTTTGCTGGAATTTTGCTAAGTTCAAACAATAAAATCAATTTATTCATTCTCACGAATGCAGGTGGCTAATTAATTTGTTTTACCCTTTTCTAATAGATAACTGATGCGGAAAGATTCTGTTGCTTACATGCTGAAAAAATGGGTCGGGATTTCGGTAATCCGAATATTTGAACAGATCGTAAAATTAACGGATGGAAACAAAGATTTTTATAATACACAAGATTTTCCGTTTGTAAAAATTCTTGAAGCGAATGCTGATAAAATTCGTAAAGAATATCTCAAAGTAGCCTCCAACACTTACATTCCTAAATTTCAAGAAGTTTCTATAGAGCAAGAAAAACTAACCAATGATGATAGCTGGCTTTCTTATTTACTTACGGTCTATGGAAATGATTTAATTGAACACAGGGAACGCTGTCCCGTCACAACAGCTTGTCTCAACCATGTTCCGCTCATGACAACTGCGCTTTTCTCTGTTTTAAAACCAGGGAAGAGTATTCCGCCTCATCGGGGTGCATATAGTGGTGTACTACGATGCCACCTTGCGCTAATTATTCCAGACGAAACAAAATGCGAGATAACATTGAATGGAAAGTCGAAAAACTGGGAAGAAGGAAAGTGCCTTATTTTTGATGATACATTTATCCACTCTGCATGTAACATGAGTGCTGCCACCCGGGTTGTGCTTTTCATTGATTTTATGCGCCCTCTGCCTTTTCCGCTTAACTATCTTAATTTTTGGCTACTACAACTGATTGCTGGTTCAGAATTCATTGGCGAAATACTTGAGCGCTCTCATCATTTGGATGGAGTTAAAATTCGAAAAAGGGAAATCAGGTTTTAAAAATATACTCCTGCAGAATGAATCCCAAAGACGATACCTACACACTGGTTGTACCTGTTTTTAACAGCGGGAAAAATCTTTTTATTCTGGTAAAAGATTTCAAAGAACTTCTGCTTAACAATGGCTTTAAGATTAATCTCATTCTGGTTGACGATGCGAGCAATGAAGAAACAAGAAACATAGCAGAACAACTCACTAAAATAAATGAATTTGTTTCAACCATTCGCCTGAAAACAAATTCAGGACAAGTTGCTGCAACCACCTGCGGCATTCATTCTGCCGAAGGAAATGCTATCATTACAATGGATGACGATTTACAATATCCCATGCGGGAAGTCGTAAAATTGATTGAGTTCTATCAGAAAAGTAATAAAAAAATCATTTTTGGATACCCTGTTAAACGCATGCATAGTTTTAAACACCGCCTTGCCGCACAATTAGTTATCTTGCTCTTCGACTTTCTTGTTTTACCACGCTACCGCAATGTGAACTTCTACACCACATTTCGAATTTTCAGCCGCTCTCTGTTTTTTGACACAAATAATTCCAAAATAGACCGACACCTTTTTTATGTATGGGACATACCTGTAAGCGAAATGGACAGCATTCCTGTAGAGCATCAAACACGTAAAAACGGAAAGTCCACTTACACATTTCTAAAAATAATACACACGTTGCTGCCTCCTATTCTATTCTGTGTTAGTCGCATTTCTTTATACTGCTTTCTTTTATTAGCTCTTATCACAATTGCTCTAATGATAGCCGGGCTGTCGTATTCCATTTTCTTTTACCTAATTATTACAGGTTGCATATTTTCGTTGATCTTGATTCCTCTGTCAAAGAATCTCCTTCAAAACAAACGCAGGATAAAATATGAGATAGAGAAAATCACAAAATAATGAGCGCATTAAAAAAAAATACAAGCCCTTTAAAACTTGATATTGCTTATTCGGCATTTGAAAGTGATTTTTTTAATCTTCGGGTATTCAGAAGCCTTGGTTCGGATTTACCTGATGCCGAAACGCTAAGGAGTTTTTGCCTGAATGAAAATATTGATTTACTCCGCCTTAAAATTGACATAACACAGGAAGAAAATATCAACAACACCCTTTACAATACGGGATTTCCGTTTTTTTATTCGCATTCGGTAATGACCGTTTTTGCCGACTACCTACACGATGAATTGCCTGCTTATAAAAATGAAAATCTTGCTTTCGAAAAATATAACCGCACGAAGAACAAAGAACGATTTCATGATTTGGTGTTTAATGGCATGGGGGATAATCCTATTGGCTACTATAAAACACCCCTAATTAATGAATATATTTCCAAAGAAAATGAAGCGCATTGTTATGCCGATTACTACACCCAACTATATGATAGCAGCCAAAAAGAAAAACTCGCGTTTCTGATGAGTAAAGATGGCAAGGATGCGGGAGTGTTTGTTTTCGAACTGGAAGGCAATTCAACAATACACACTTCCATGGCCGCTTTATTACCCCAACACAGGAGCAGTGGCTTATTCCATGACATGAAAGTATTCAGACAACATTATTGCATTGAAAATGGAATTACGAATGCCTATGCGGGTTTCAGAATAAACAACTTTCATACGCCAAATTCACTTTTGAAAACAGGATATAAAATTGTTCGCGCTGAACATATTTTTCATTTACCCCTCTTACTGAGCAAACACCCAGTGCGTTGACTATAAGTAATTTTCTCCAAATTATGACTTGGCGCATCTGATAAAAAAGACAGTTATTTATTGTGTTTTTTTTTGTAGATTTAGACTATTCGCGCTAAATATTTCAAAGCGGATTATTTCATTTTAATATCAACTCCAATTCTGGATGATGAGAATTTCAAAATATGTTTATGCCCAAATTACTCACCTCATCGCGATTGCAACGATTTGTCCTTTCATAATTTATGCTCAGGCTTTTCACGAAACAAGCCAATCATCCGGAGTTAATCATCATTACTATTCGCCTATTTTAGTTGGCGGGGGGGTCGCTGTATTTGACTATAATAATGATGGATGGCTTGATATTTACTTAACCGGAGGTTTTATGCCGGATAAGTTATATCGAAATAACGGGGACGCTACTTTCACTGAAACAGGAGTAACGGCAGGCATTGACCAGTGGGCTAACTCAATCACAGTTGGAGTCACCACAGGTGATATTAATAATGACGGCTATCGCGATATTTTAGTTACAAGATGGGAAATGCCTGTTGGACTCGTGCCTCTTACAACAAACATCCTTTACCGAAATAATGGAAACGGGACTTTTACAGATATTACTGTAGCCGCTGGAATTACAGGAAAAGCAAGAGGAGCAGCTGCTACCATGGGTGACTATAATCTTGACGGCTGGCTTGATATTTACATCGTGAACTATGTAGATACCCAAGATTTCATTAGAGATTCTAATGGCTCTGCAATCGGATATGCTTATACCGGCTTCGCTAATTTTCTATATAAAAACAACGGAAATGGAAATTTTACTGAAGTTGCATCGCAATTACATGTTGGAGATAAAGGCACCGGACTGGCAGGGGCATTCTCCGACTACGATAACGATGGAGACCTTGATATTTTCGTTGTAAATGATTACGGAAGTTGGACATTGCCCAATAAATTATATCGCAATGAATATCCCATAGATTCATTTACAGATGTTGGAAATTTCAGCAACTTCAACTCAGAAATTTACGGAATGGGCATTGCAATTGGTGACTATGATGAAAACGGATATTTAGACTACTATGTAACCAATATTGGCGATAACCCTCTGCATAAGAACAACGGCAATGGAACCTTTCAAAATACGGCTTCCCAAGCTGGAGTGAATAACGGAAATATTGGAGCGCTTCTTACAAGCGGTTGGGGATCTGCATTTTTTGACTACGACCATGACACGCAGCTTGATTTATTTGTATCGAATGGACAAATTCCTGTGCCTGCTTTTATTGCTAACATCGATAATGATCCAAATAAACTTTTTAAAAATAACGGCAACGGTACTTTTACTGATGTATCCATTGCTGAGGGCGTAAGCGACTCAACGAGAGGCAGAGGGTTTGCAATAGGAGACTTTGATAATGATGGCGACATAGATATGATTGTAGTCGTTACCGTTGAACAAAACACCGCACAGGAACACACTCTACTTTTCCGAAATGATTTATCAAACGGAAATAACTGGCTCAAAGTGCAACTGCAAGGCACGGTGAACAACCGCGATGGATTTGGAAGCCGTGTGGAAGTGTATGCCGGTGGAAGAAAGTTCATCAGAGAAATTGATGGCGGCTCCAGTCATGCATCGCAAAATACCAGTATCGCTCATTTCGGGTTAGCTAATTATGCTATTGCAGATAGCGTTAGCGTGATTTGGCTGGGAGGCGCAAAACAAACAGTTAAGCATATCCGCGCAAATTCCTTTCTTAAAATTATAGAGGGGGGCAACACCCAATTGCTAACAGAATTCCATTCTGCAATCTGCGCTGACGATAGTTTTTATGCCGGAGGGGCATATCAAACTACCCAAGGTATCTATCGTGATACCAATTCTGTTGCATTAAATATTGACAGTATCGCTATCACCCATCTGACTGTGAATCCGATTCCGCACACGCTGCATTATAATGAAATTTGCCAGGGAGATAGTTTTTTATACAATGGCATTTCCTATTATAATGACACAACGCGGCAAGATACTTCTGTTTCTTCTCAGGGCTGCGACAGTATCGTAATCTTCACCCTGCATTTAACGCCATTTCCTGTGACTTACGCAAATCCGAAAATTTGCGCAGGCGACAGTTTTTATGCAAGCGGAAATTGGCAAGCAATTTCAGGCACGTACTACGATACAATTCCCGCTGCACTCTGCAACAGGATTACAGTCACTAACTTAAATGTTATTCCCCCGATGACTCCTGATACCGTAACTGCTTATATCTGCCCCGGTGACAGCATTTGGTTAGATGGCGCTTTCCGAAATCTGGAGGACTATTATACTGATTCCCTGACTTCGTTTTTCGGTTGCGACAGTGTGGTTGTCACTTGGCTGGACATATTAGAACCACAAATCATCGAATGGCAGTACACTCTTTGTTATGGCGACACGGATTACTTTGGCTCCTTTGTATTGACAAGCAAAGGCACTTATTCCGACACGTTCGAAAACTTTGCCGGCTGTGACAGCATTGTGCTTGTGTATGTACAAGTTGACACCTCTTACGCAATTCATCGTGATTGGAATATTGCTGAAGGAGACAGCTTTTTTGCCGGAGGCATCTGGAGAAAAGAAACAGGAGTTTACCTTGACAGATTATTAGCCGAAAATGGCTGCGACAGCATTATCTACACGCACCTTTATGTAGATTCGTTAAACTTAATTTTTGAAAATACTGCGGATTTGAATTTATCCATCTATCCGAATCCTGCTCATAAACAAATTACCGTCAGCTACTCCCTGCCGGTGAGTTGTGGAATTGAAATTGAAATTTCATCCGTGTCCGGCAAGCAGCTTTCCTTATTTAAATTTCTCAAGACTACCGGAAATCATGCTGACAACATTAATCTTGATAATTTTTCTCCGGGAGTTTATATTTTTTCTATTATCACTCCTTACTCCGCCCAAATCAAAAAAATTATAGTTTATTAAGTTATTGCTTACCGCGTTTCAAACGCTGTCTAATTTTAAACCAATTGCTTATTTTGGTCAAGCAATTAATTATGTTTACAATTACCTCATGACCCACAAAACAATCCGCATCGCAGGTGCACAAGGCTTTTATGGCGACAGCCCCATGGCTGCCCTGAATATCGTAATGGAAAAAGGCGCTGACTACCTGATGCACGATGCGCTTGCCGAACTCACGCTTTCCATTTTACAGAAAGATCGCCAACAAGACCCTTCGCTTGGTTATGCCCGCGACATTGAGTTGATGGCGCGCACACTTTATCCCGCTGCGTTTGCAAACGGCATTAAAATAGTGTCGAACTCAGGTGGCTTAAACCCGCACAGCGCAGCGAAAAAGGTTTCTGAAATTCTTGCGAAGCAAGGCATTAAAGGAATTAAAATCGCAACCATCACCGGTGATGATTTGCTTGCAAAAATTCCTGAGTTGCAGCAAGCGGGATTGCAATTAGAACATTTAGATACGGGCGCTCCACTTTCCTCTTCAAAAAATCCGCTCACGCATGCGAATGTTTACATCGGTGCAAAGTCAGTGAAAGAAGCGCTTGATAAAGGAGCGCAGTTAATTCTTGCAGGTCGCGTTGCTGACCCATGCCTCACGCTTGGAATTCTCGCGCATGAATTCGGCTGGAAGATTGATGGCGATTTATCGCAAAGCGATTTAGACAAGCTCGCCTGTGGAATTACCATCGGTCACGTGATTGAATGTGGCGGACAGGCATCCGGAGGAAACTCGTATGCAGAGTGGCCGATGGATTATCCGATTCACAATCTTGGCTATCCGATTGCACATGTGCAACACGATGGCTCTGCAATTTTCACGAAGCTCGAAAGCCAGGGTGGCAAAGTTTCGCGCAATACAATTCGCGAACAACTCGTGTATGAAATTCACGACCCCGCAAATTATATCACGCCTGATGTAACGGTAGATTTGACGCACGTTGAAGTGAAAGACATTGCGCCCAATCAAGTTTCCTTCAAAGGCGCAAAAGGAAAACCGCGCCCTGAAAAATTAAAACTTGCCATCGGGCAAATGGATGGTTTCATCAGCGAGCAGTTTTTCTTTTTCTCGTGGCCCTATGCGTATGAGAAATGTGAAAAGTTTATTGATGCCGCAAAAAATATCTGGGCAAGCCTGCCCCTGCAAATTGAGCGCTCTGAATTTTCGATTATCGGTATAAACGGCATTCATGGCGATGCTTCCCCTGCTCCATCAAAAGAATGGCTTGCACAAGCAAATGAACTCGGTGTGCGCGTTACACTTAAACATAAAGATGAGCGCACCGGAAAAATGGCGATGGTGGGCATCACCTGTTTAGGATTGAATGGTCCTCCCGGAGTAAACAGTATGCCGGGCTGGGGGAAAACAGGAAGAGTGAAACTGAAGTTGTGGCCTACGCTGATACCGAGAGAGTTTGTAAAGGAAGAAGTGCAGCTAATTGAAGTATAGCCTCACCCCCGCCCCCTCTCCAAAGGAGAGGGGTGTCCCAACAGTAGCATTTTTAAACAGAATCACAGAAACACATTCATTGAGTTAAAGTTCGGACTCCTTCTTCCACCTTAGACGGAGCGGGATGAGGGTTGCATTCAACCCGCCTTCACCAACTTCAGCACCTGCTTTCCATTTGCAGTAATCAACACCGCCATATACACTCCGTTTGGCAACGCGTTTCCGCTTGCATCTTCTCCATTCCAAGAAAGAGTAATGTTGTTTTGTGAAGCTGATGCGCTTAAATCTCTAAACACTTTTACTTCCTGCCCCATCATGTTGTAAATTCTTAACTCAGCATCTTTCAAATCATTGATGTCAATTGAAATCGTGATTGTCACCGAGTTGCTGAAAGGATTAGGAGATGCGCTCAAAACAATACTCGAACTATCAGGGTCAACTACGGCAGTTGCTCCATTTCCGCCACCACCTGATTCATCTTCGCAATTTTCACAAGCCGCAAGCGTATCGTTCGGCTCCAGCGCAAGAAAGGCGGTGTACAGGGAAAGCACACGGTTTGCCAAACTGGTGTCTGCAATTTCTCTTGAGTATTGATAATAGTTGCTTTCACGCTCCAGCGCATTGATAAAATTTCCAGCCCACATTTTTCGTGTGAGCGTGTCACACACATAAGGGCTGCTGAACTGCCAGTTTTGCATCGCCACACCGGAATTCGTGAGCACAGAAAGCTCTGCGTTGAGCGAACCGCTTCCATAATATTTTCCCACTTCCATATAAGGTTTGCTGAAATACAACGCATGGTCATCTTGCAGTTCGATTTCAGAATGCGTAAATCCTGATTGCATATCACTGTACAAACTGTAAGCAGGAATCTTAATATCAAAGGAAGCAAACATCTCGTGCATCAGTTCGGAAAAACTGTTTTTGGCTGTATAGGAATAATAGTAGTAGTTGTTCCACTGCCAGTCGTAAGAATATTGATATTGATGCGAAACATACTTTCCGGCTGTGCCGCTGCATATCCTGCTATAAACAGTTGCATCATAGTTGCTGTTTCCACTTGATGAGAAATCATAATTCACCACATTCATCTTCACGCCCTGTGCTTGTGCGAGAATGCCGCTTACTGCTGAATTGGATGTTGAATAGGTGTAACCATGCGTGCTGTTGGTGACAAGCAAAAGCTGCGCATCATTGCCGTGCGTTCGGATGTATGCCGTTCCATACTGCAAATAAGTTTGAAGGGAAGCTGCGCTTCCGGTGTTAGTTGGCAAAACTGAAAAGACGCTATTCACAGTGAGCGGTTCGGCAGGCAGAAAATTTGCGTTTGCCTGCTGCACAGAATTGCCGTTCACAAAAAAGAGATTAAAAGAATCAGAGGGCGACAGATATTCAAGCAGCATCTCTTTTGTTTTTGAAAGCATCTCGTTGCGCTGTGTCTTGCTGTTACCCTGCGTATATTCCATCATCACCACCACTTTTCGCGATGAAGTGAGATTGAGCGCTTGCTGAGGATGAACAACCAGTTGATAATAACCGCTGTTAGCGCTTGCCGCATACACGCCTGCAAACACGCCATTTTGCAAAGGAGAATCATACGCGATTTCCATTCCGCTGTAAGATGAAAGCGCAGATGCGGGGAGCGTAGCAGTGTAGGTTCCCGAACCGGAATAAACGGAAAACGGAAGCATCCCGATTTCGCTGATTACAGGATTCCGGAAAGTAGCGTCCGTATGCACAACAAGTTTCAAATCAGGCGTTGCATACGAAAGTTGTAGAAGGTCAATCGGCAGCGGGGCAGAAACCATGTTGCGTGTCCAGCGCGCAGGCACGAGGTAAGTGATTTTCACTTTTCGCGAACTGTTGCCGCTGAGAGGATATATGCGCAGTTGATAACAGCCATTCGATGTTTTTGTAAGAATAGAAGGGTCTTGCCGTCTGTTCACGATGCCTTCATAAATCTGTGAAGCAACACTGCGGTCAATCAAAATCGCCTGCATAATATCATTGCCCACCCACAGCCACGAGTCGTGGATGATGCTATTTTCCGGCAGACAAAAGTCCAGTACAATTTCCAATGGGGTGTTTGCGCTGCCGTAATAATTTGAACCTTTCGCGGAGATGGTCAGATACAAGCCATACTCGATATACACGCCTTGCGGCTTCACCACAAGTGTAGCCTCTTCAATCGTAGCGGGGTCCCATCCCCACGAGAGCGGGTCTTGCACATGCAGACTTGACGACTGACTGAATACAGAAATTGAAACGAGAAACAATAATGACAGGACGACAGGAAAACAGATTGTGTTTTTCATGATTGAGGGATTTTTGGGTGAAAAATGAATGAACAACAATGCGAATGTATTTGCACTTTGCGCGGAATCAAAATTTTCCGTGTCACCTTCCTGCAACATTATTATGACACAACGATGATGCTTCGGTATGCAACCAAAACCATGTATCTTTCGGAAAGTGTCTGATTGTTAACTTTATAAAATAGAGAACGATGAATATCAAAACGGAGATAAACCAACTCAAATCGGAGTTAGATAAAATTGAAGACACGAGAGTATTGAAACTTGTCAGGGAGATATTGGAATTTGCAAAAATGCAGACACAACAAGATTGGTGGAACGAATTAAGTACAAAAGAAAAAATTAGGATACAGGAAGGCATCAGGCAAGCGGATGCAGGTGAATTAAAGAGTTATTCTGAAGTCAGAAAGAAAATTCGCAGGAAGTTTAAAATCTGACAATGCTCCTCAAAGAAAAATGGACTACTCAAGCGGTTGATGGTTATGAAAAAATAATCGCTTATATTTTACAACGATGGACTGCTAAAGAGGCATTAGCGTTTATTGAAGTTGTTGAGAAATCAATTTTACTTATCAGGCGACTTCCATTTATTCATCCTGAAAGCCAAAGCCAGCAAGGAATCAGACGATGTGTGATTAGAAAAAAAACATCTCTGTACTACTGTGTAAAACCTAAACTCATTGAAATAATTGCAGAAATTGATAACCGGATTGACCCTTCGAAAATTATTGAACAACTCAAATGAACAACTCAAAAAAAATCAAACTCTTAGACATCGCCAGCGCGCGCTCAGGCGACAAAAATGACATCTGCAACATCGGTGTGATGGCAAACAACCCGGAACATTATCCGCTGCTAAAAAAATATCTTACTGAAGAAGTGGTGAAAAAACATTTCGGAAATCTCGTGAAAGGAAAAGTGGTGCGCTACGAATGGGATGCACTGGAATCGCTCAACTTCATTTGCCATGAAGCATTGGATGGAGGCGGAAGCAGCTCTATGCGGATGGATAATCTTGGTAAAAATTTCTCCAGCCATCTTTTACGATTAGAATTGGAGGTGGAATAATTATCTTGGCTGAATATTTTCACCACAAAGACGCTGAGACGCAAAGTGATGACTTAATTTTTTCTTCGCGTCTTTGCGTTAAATAATCTAAATAAACTACCATGACATCTTTATTGAACCCATTCACCGAAGAACACGAACTGTTGCGCGAATCATTCCGCCAGTTTATGGAAACTGAAATGATTCCCAACACTAAAGAGTGGGAAAAAAACAAAGAATGCCCGCGTCACATTTTTGAGAAGATGGGCGAGTTGGGATTCTTCGGAGTAAGTTTTCCAAAAGAAGTGGGAGGCAGCGGCATGGACTTGTGGGCTTCTGTGGTCATCTCTTCTGAAATGGCTTATTGCGGAATGGGCGGGCTTGCGATGTCGCTCTATGCGCACACGTATCTGCCTTTGCCGCTTATTAACTCACTTGGGACAGACGAGCAAAAGAAAAATTATTTAACGCCCGCGTTGCTTGGGAAAAAAGTTGCAGCGTTAGGCTTAACAGAACCGGATGCAGGCTCAGACTTAGGTGGAATTAAAACCCGCGCGGAAGATAAAGGCGACCACTACCTCGTGAATGGCGCAAAAATGTGGATTACCAACGGCACGATGGCTGATTTTATCGTGCTGCTCGTGCGCACAGGCGAAGGCTACAACTTGAGTTTCTTATTGTTCGACACAAAAACGCCCGGTTTCTCCGCAGTGCCTGTGCATGATAAACTCGGAATGCATACTTCCGACACAGGACAGTTGTATTTTGAAAATTGCAAGGTGCCGAAATCTGCATTGATTGGCGAAGAAAATATGGGCTTTTATTACTGCATGAACAACATCCAGGAAGAACGTCTTATCGCCTCTGTGATGGGAACATACGGAGCGGAAGCTGCGCTTGAAAAAGCAAAGCAATATGCCCGCGAGCGTTCAGCATTTGGAAAGTCAATCAACAAATTCCAAGTGATTCGCCACAAGATGGCGCAGATGGCAATTAAAGTGGAAGCATGCCGCTCCATCACGTTCCGCGCTGTGCAGGAATATATCGAACACGGACCGGAAGCAATTAAAATTGTAACCATGGCAAAGGCATTTGTTTCGGAAGAATCATTCAACGTCATTAATGACGCGCTGCAAATTCATGGCGGTTGGGGTTATCATGAAGATTATGGCATCGCGCGTTCCTTCCGCGATACGCGCCTGATGACGATTGGCGCGGGAACAACAGAGGTGATGCATGAAATCATCAGCAAGCTCGTGGTTGATGAAGTGACGCATCGCAAGACGTTTATGCAAGCAAGAAAATAGTTTGAAGTTTAAAGTTTGAGGCTTGCCTCAGCGGACTCGTTCCGCTGTCCCCTTAGAGATAATAACTGTTTTCTGGGGATGCCGGAATGAATCCGGCATGACACTCAACTTCAAATTCCAAACTTCAAATTTCAAACTCAGTTATGAATACATTTCCCCGCTGGTTGCTGGTTAGTATTGGCATCGTTTTTTTCATTGCCTTCGCGTGGTATTTCAGCAACATTGTTACCTACTTGCTCATTGCCGGAATATTATCATTCATCGGTCAGCCTATCGTTGAATTTCTTTCAACAAGAAAAATTAAAAAATTCACTATCCCGCGCAGCATGGCGGCAATTCTCGCAATGGCGCTGATGTTTTTCTCAACGATGATTTTTCTTTCTGTATTTATTCCGCTCATGACGCATGAAGCGAAAATTATCTCCGAAATTGACACAGGACAATTGCTTGCCACATTAGACGCTCCGATTCAGCGACTCGAAATTTTTTTGCGCGACATCGGCATGTTGCAAAATGACACGTTGCAAAACTATTTACAGGAACGGCTGAAAGGGTTGCTCACCATTGCAAACGTGAGCAACATTTTGAATAGTATTCTCGGATTCACCGGAGATTTCTTTGTGTTGTATGCGTCAGTTACGTTCATTTTATTTTTCTTCCTCAAAGAAAAAAATCTTTTTCTGCGCATCATTCTTGCATTAGCGCCTGAAGGAAAAGAAAACCAAATGGAAAACGCGCTCAACGACTCGAAGCGGATGCTTGCTCGCTACTTCAGAGGCATTCTCCTACAAATCACCATCTTCTCCATACTCATTTGGGTTGGGCTTGCAATCGTGGGGTTGAGCAATGCATTTCTCATTGCCGTGCTTGCGGGCATTCTCAACATCATCCCTTATGTGGGTCCGCTCATCGCGGCTGTAATTGGAATCGTGCTGGGCATCACCACCGCATTGCCAATGGAACTTTATCCCGACATGGTGTGGCTCACGGTGAAAATCCTTGCCGTGTTTCAAGTCACGCAACTGATTGACAACTATCTCATACAGCCGTTTATATTTTCAAACAGCGTGCATGCGCATCCGCTTGAAATATTTTTGGTAATACTTGCCGGTGGCACATCCGGTGGGGTTTTCGGAATGGTGCTTGCGGTTCCTGCTTACACCGTGTTGAAAGTGCTTGCGAAAGAATTTCTTGGCGATTTGAAAATTGTGAAGGAGTTGGCGGGGAATAATAACTCGTGATATCTGTATCTTAACCTCACGAGTTAGAATAATCATAGCGAATTGCTTCAGTTGCAACCTCACCCCGCCCCTCTCCCAAAAGAGAGGGAGTCCATAGATTAATACTTTAATTATGCAGATTCTGATACTGCTTCCCCCGCCCGATGGGAGAGGGACAGAAAGCGACCTGTCCGCCTTCGCTTAAGCGAAGGCAGGAGCGCTTCCGGGTGAGGTAAACCAATTCCACACTCTTCCCGTATAAATGAACAACCATTCATCAGGAACGAGTATGTCTATCAAAAAATCTACGGAAAAAATCTACAGGTTCCCTGCGAATCTGAGAATGTTTGTGCTGGCATTACTTGCTTGCAATATCGCGGTGAGCAATTTTCGCTGCAATGAACAAACAAGTCCTGTTTGTCCAATAGATTATGAGGTGACTGCTGAAGTAAATCTTCCGCTGAAAGGCAAATGGAAGTTCGTGGGATTTGAAAACCCGAAAACAAAAGAGATTGAATTCCCCCCCTGTGGTGACAATGAAACTTTTATCGTCCTGACTGATTCGCTCCATAATCGTCCGGAAAAAGAAATTTTCAAGTATCCGTTTCTCTTTCAGGGCAGAACGCTCATCAATAGTTACGTTGGCAGTTTCACCACCGAAGCGGAAAATAAAATCAAATTTTCAGAAACAATTAAGTCGCACTTAAACGGCACTTCGCAGATTGACCAATTTCAGGAAAAATTTCACTTTGCGTTGCGCACTGCGGAAACGTATTCTATTGAGAATAACCTGTTGATGATTTCCTTTGATGAAGGAAGTCGCGATATGCTGTTTTTCTCCAGCAACGATACGATTACGTTTTAAGCTCTTACGAGCGACTTCCTGTTGTCAAGCACAAGTGTGAGTGAGAACCACACAACAAACACTACAAAGAAAAACAACGAAGCTCCGAGCATTACGGCAAACCAGTCAATGTGCCAATAGTAGTAAAATGTGTTGAGCGCAAAAATCACGAGGAGCAACCGCGCATACTCCGCAACCATCACCCATTTTCTATTTTCAAAAATTGCCCCGCAAATCATCAGCGAAAGCATCAAAACGCCAAGGAAGACGACTTTGTAAAATGAACTGATGTTGCTGAAGTGATACATGAATGCTGATGTACCGAGCACGATGGAAACGAACTGAACGAGCACATACCAGTTCATGTGTTTTGATGTGAACGTGTCATATTTTGCGTAAGCATTCTTATCAACTTCCTGCGGAGCCTGATAACCGCCCAACTCTTTTGGCAACCAACCGGGACGCGCAATTAGCATGTATAATTTGTCTTTCCATCGCGACATCTTTCTCGCCTTCTGAAACATATCAGCATAGTAGTGATAATTCGCCCACACCGGATTCCAGCTTTTTATTTGCGTAGTGATGCCGTAGGTTGGCTCTTCCTCCTCTGCGGCAAAGGTGCCGAACAACCTGTCCCAAATCATGAAAACGCCCGCGTGATTCTTATCAATGTATTTCGGATTCACTGCATGATGCACACGATGATGGCTTGGCGTGTTAAAAATATATTCAATGATTTTCGGAAACTTACCTATTGCTTTTGTGTGAATCCAAAATTGATAGAGCGTTTGAAAGCCTGCTGCCGTAAGAAAAATCTTTGGTTCGAATCCGAGAAAGGGAATAGGAAGAAATAAAAAGAATGCAAGAATCGTGTGAAACCACGGCTGCCTCAATGCAACGGCAAGGTTATATTCTTCGCTTGAGTGATGCACCACATGCGCGCCCCAAAAGAAATTTACTTCATGTCCCCAGCGATGCGCCCAATAAAAAATAAAATCAAACAGCAATAAGCAACCAAGCCATGACCATACGGATGGCGCTAAATGAAACAGCGCTACTTGGTCATAAATCAGCGCGTAAATGCCGAGCATGATGGCTTTAAAAAATAAGCCAGTCACCTGATTTCCTATTCCAATATTCAGATTTGTGATGGCATCATTAAACCGATAATATTCCTGTTTACGCTTTCGGGCAATCCATAATTCAATGCCGATAAGCAGGAAGAAGAAGGGAAAAGCAAGAAGGAACGTCAAATTTTCCATTGCGCGTAAAATGTTTTTGAAAAAATACTGAATGAGTTGACAAATGTCAACCTTATGATGCAAAAAAGCAAAAAATGGTTGCCTCAGCTTTTGTTGATATACCGCTCATCATTTTCCAGAATCGCCTTTTCCATTCTTGCGAATACTTTGGCTTTCAAGGATTCCATGTCTTTTTCCTCCAACCCTTCGGTAGAAACGGGATTGAGGTAAATACATTTCACTATTCCGGGTTTGTAAAAGAAGTTTGTGCTAGGCATCAGCACGCCCGTGTTAATCATCACAAAAGGCGCAAGAGGCTTTTGCAAGTCAATCGCAATTCGGAAAGCCCCATCATAGAAGGGTTGCAAAGGCTTGTCAGTTATATTGCGTGTTCCTTCAGGAAACATGATAATGGAAATATTTTTCTGCGCAGCTTCACGCAACGCCTGCATACTTTGCTGCCGGCTTTCTTTATTACCGCGCTCTACAATGACACACGTCTTCCTGAATAAATAACCCAGCACAGGAATTTTTGAGATTTCTTTCTTTGCCAGTCCTTTCATTAAATGCCTGTTCGCATAGAGCCACACCATTGCATCAAGACTGGAAGCATGATTTGAAATAAAGATGTAGCAACTGCCTAACGGAATATTCTCCCGTCCGGAAACTTCTATTTTATATCCGCACAGAAAATTCCACACGATGCCCCACACGCGCAGAAACTGCATGACGTAACGGTGCGCCCGCATTTCATCAAACACCAGATACAGGAAGTAGAAATAAGGAAATGCCACAACCATGAAGATCGAAAAAGTAAACCCCGCCCAAAAGGCGAAAAGAAGCTGAAAGGGTTTGAGCAAAATTTGTATTTTGAATTACAATGCAAACTAAGTGATTCAGGGAAAGAATCGCTTGTCATGATATCGCCAACCTTAAACCAAACATTTTAGCTTATCACAACGAACAGAATTCCGGTAATACCGAAGGTTAATTCTGCGGCAAGCTAAAAAAGGGAAGCTTTGCATTTTTTATTTTTTAATTGACGTACTACACATTCTGGATTTTCGCAACACCTTACAATATACCTGAACAGCGAAAAAAGAAAGATTCTGGTGAACGATGAAGCAAAATAAGAAAGTCGGAATGTGTGAATCATGTAACTTATTTCCAAAATTGTGTAATGCTTTTCTATTAACATGAAATTACTTTTGTTACACAACTATTTAATAAATCGGGCAACAGCGAAACTGACGATAATTCAAAATCAAAAAAATGAAAAACAAAAAAATAATGGCCACCGTCTTTGCTTCAATGCTTATGGTGGTACTCTGCTTTACAGCAACAAACTCTTTTGCTCAAACCAAAACCGACCATTCAATGATGAAAGATTGTTGCATGATGGAAGACGGCAAGATGATGGTAATAAAGGATGGTAAAACAATGCCGATGGAAAAAGACATGACCATGAAAAACGGCACTAAGTGTATGGTCAACGGAGAGTGCATAATGAAAAATGGCACGAAAATGCAGATGAAAGAAGGACAATGTATGGATATGAGAGGCAAGATGGATAAATGTTCAATGATGAATAAAGGCATGAAAAGTTCAACGGGAAAGAAAACCGAAAAAAAGGAAATGGCAATGACCTACACTTGTCCAATGCATCCGGAAGTTACAAGCGACAAACCGGGTAAATGCCCAAAATGCGGAATGGATTTGGTGGAGAAAAAATAAAAACGAATTGGGCAACAGCGAAACTGAAGAACAGGCAACAGTGTAACTGAAGAAAATTTAAATTCAATAATAAAATGGAAAACAAAAAAATCGAAAGCTGCATTGCAGCTTGTCAAACTTGTGCTGACGCATGTGAAACTTGCTCAACAGAAAACAAAGGAAAAGCAGGAATGGAAAATTCTGTAAAACTTTGCATTGCTTGTGCTGATGCTTGCAACGCTTTGGTTGCAGCAAGTAAAAGCAATTCAAATCTCGATGCTCTTTGCAAAAAATGTGAAGACGCTTGTAATGCTTGTGCAACTGAATGTGAAAAACATTCTGACATGAAACATTGCAAAGAATGTGCTGATGCTTGTCGCAAGTGTGCAGCAGAATGCAAAGCTATGCTTGCAGTTGCTGCATAACTAAATTTTGTCGTTCCGGCTTATCTGAAAAATTGGTAGGCGGAGCGACATTTTTTTTGCAAACACTATTTATTAAAACAATCCAAATTCATAATTCATTTTAAAATAATCTAAATTCAATAGACAATGGAAAATTCAATTAAACATACTTACCACATTGGTGGTATGAGTTGCGGAGGATGCGTAACAACAGTTAAAAATAAATTATCAAATGCTACAGGAGTTACCTCTGTAAAAATTGACTTAGCTAAGAAGGAAGCAGAAATTACCTCTTCGCAAGCAATTAAAGCTGATACGTTGCAAGAGGCGTTGAGGAATACAGGTTATACCATAGCTGAACTTAGAGATTCAATATCTTTATAACATCTCATTTTCAACAAACAAAAACAAAGTAAAAATGAATGACATGATGAATGGAAATCATTGGGGTTGGGGAATGGGATGGGGAATGTGGCTTGTTCCGGTCGTAATTATCCTCGCTATCTTATTTGTATTTTTTCAAAAGAGACGGAAAAAATAAAAAAATGAGCAATGCAAAATCTCTGGCTTTCAATTCTCCCGCCTGTTATCACTATTGCGATTGCAATTTGGTCTAAGAAAATTATTCCCTCACTTTTAATTGGGTTGTTGGCAGGATGCTATTTTCTTAACCCAACGCTTACAGGTGGTTTTGAAACAGCGGTTGACCAAATTGTAAAAACATTAACGGATAGCGGAAGTCTTCAGGTGCTTCTGTTTCTGTATTTGTTTAGTGGTTTAATTTCCCTTATTATAAAATCAGGCGGAATAAAAGCATTTTCAGATATAGCAGACAGGCATATAAAAAGTGAAAAAGGTGTATTCTTTTTACTGTGGGCTTTGATACCTGTTACTTTTATTGATTGTGGTTTCAGGATTGTTGGCGCGGGCTCCATCACCCGTTCGCTTGCAGAAAAAAATAAAATAACGAATGAACGGTTTGCATTTATGCTGAACAATACTGCAAGTCCGGTAGTAGAACTTATTCCTATCGCAACAACTTTTGTTGGATTTAATATTGCAAATATCAGTATCGGTTTGAAAGCAGCCGGGAACCCGGAGAATACTTCAGCTTATGTAATCTGGCTTAAAGCCATTCCTTTAGAATTTTTCAGCATCGTCTTAATCTTTATTACTTTTCTTACCATCTTCTATCAATTCAGAAAACCCGCAAATGCTCATGCTAAACCATCTGCTGAAAAAGACATGAAAGATATGAAGATGGACATGGAAGAAGCTGAACCATCAATAAAACCAAGGGTGGTTAATCTTATTGTTCCATTGTTGAGCGTAATCTCTCTGAGTGTTTTTTTCTTTTGGTTTTTTGGGAAAGATAAACCGGGCAACAATACTTTTATTGAAGCCATGTCAAACACAGACCCAAACAGAGCCATGCTTGTGGCATTGTTTATCACTATAGCTGTATCTGCTGTCTTTTATTTTTTTCAAAAATACAATCTTAAAGAAATGACATCAGATAGTATATCCGGTGGTAACAAAATAATGACGACTCTGATAATTCTCGCCTTAGCATGGCCTTTAGCATCTGTTTCACAAGCATTGGGTTTGAATGAATTCATACAGCAAAACTTAGGCAGTTCTATGCCTGCATGGAGTGTAGCCGTTTCACTTTTCATATTGTCTTCTGCAGTGACGTACTTTATTGGTTCGGGTTGGGGAGCAGCTTCTTTACTCATGCCTGGTGCGATTTCTATTGCCGTGGTGTCCGGAGCCGGCATTCCCCTTTGCGTAGCGGCAATAATTACGGGAGGCACCTTCGGAGATGTTACTTCACCGGTTGCAGGGATGACAAATATGTCATCAAATATTGCCCATGCAGACCACGCAAAATATTTAAAATATGCAAACCCATATAATTTCATTGCAGCAGGAATTGCTGCCATTTTATTTTTGATAGTAGGAATAATTTACTAATTAAGAATGCACGAAATTTTAAAATGAAATATCCAAAATATAATTTAAACAAATTAAAATTCTAAATTATGACAGACATTACAATTAACATCAAAACAGGTTCGGAGAATAACGAACCCAAGGTTACAACGACTACGGACAATGCTAAAGCTGTTGTTCCAAAAACAGAAACACCAGTAGCAAAAACACCAAAAACGGGAACTCCGAAAGCAGAAATGAAAGAAGAAATTACTGCTGAAAAAGAGTCTCCTAAAAAAGATGATACAAAAATAATGAACATGACCAAACAAGAGCATGCAAAAATGAATACTGATAAAATAGAAACTCCAAAGGATGATGCTGAAAAAAAAGAAGCCGTTCATTCTAAAAAAGGTTCACACAAAAAAGAAGAAGCAAAATAAAAATAGGATTGCCTGATTGTAGCAGTCAATAAAAAAGCACTTGGAAATTCAATGAAGTATCTCCTGTAAATATTAGTATAACAAAATCTAATACAATGACAAAAATTACTATTAACATAGATACGGAAGGCGAAAACGAACCCAAGGTTACTACTACTACTGAAAATCCGAATACCGATGTTCCAAAAGCAGAATCTCCTGTAGAAGAAAAAAAGGAAGCAACTCCAAAAGAAGATTCTCCGAAGGAAGAAAAGAAAGAAGAAACTTCTTCTGAAACAGAATCTGCCAAAGAAGTAAATCCGAAAAAGGAAGAATCAAAAATGAGCATGACCGATGAGGAGCATAAAAAAATGAATGCTGATAAAACAGAAACTTCAAAAGAAGAAGCTACAAAAACAGACCACTCAAAATTGGATATGACTGCCGAGGAGCATTCAAAAATGCAGCACGGCAATGCACCGATGGGACATGCCGGACACGACCATCACAAAATGATTGCAGATTTTCGTTTACGATTTTTTATTTGTCTTGGGCTTTCCATTCCGATAATGATTTTATCTCCAATGCTTCAAATGCTTGTGGGCATAAACTGGCAATTTCCGGGTTCCCAATATGTCGCATTCGCACTATCCACTGTTGTTTTTTTCTATGGTGGTTTTCCTTTTCTGAAAGGATTTTGGAACGAAGTAAAAAGCCGAACACCCGGAATGATGATACTTATTGCAGTAGCTATTTCAACTGCCTATATATACAGCACTGCAATTGTCTTTGGTTTAAAAGGGGAAGATTTTTTCTGGGAACTGGCAACATTGATTACCATCATGCTGCTTGGACATTGGCTTGAAATGAAATCAATTGCAGGAGCATCAAGAGAATTAGAATTGTTGGTGCAGTTAATGCCCGACCAGGCACATCTTGTATCTGGTGATAAGGTCAGTGAAGTAAAGACTGATTCGCTCAAAGAGGGTGATATAATTCTGATTAAACCAGGAGAAAAAATTGCTGCCGATGGACTAATTGCCGAAGGGGAAAGTTATTTAAATGAGTCCATGCTCACAGGCGAATCAGTTCCCGTGAAAAAAACAAAAGGCCAAAAAGTAATTGCAGGTTCAATCAATGGCAATGGTTCCATAAAAGTTACCGTTACACATGCTTCAAAAGATTCGTATCTCTCCAAAGTAGTCAAACTGGTGGATGATGCACAAAAATCAAAATCAAAAACACAACTGCTTGCAGATAGAGCAGCACTCGTTCTTACCATCGCTGCATTGACACTTGGTTTTGGAACATTTGCGTTTTGGCTGATATACGGGGAGACACTTCAATTTGCATTGGAAAGAATGGTAACAGTAATTATTATTAGTTGTCCTCATGCACTCGGTTTAGCTGTGCCACTGGTGGTGGCTATCTCAACAGCATTGTCAGCAAAAAATGGTTTGCTCATTAAGAACAGAACAGCATTTGAGAACTCCCGAAAGATCACCACTATCATTTTTGATAAAACAGGAACGCTCACCATCGGAAAATTTGAAGTAGCTCGGATAGTTCCCCTCTCCTTTGGAGAGGGGTTAGGGATGAGGCTTAATGAAAATGAAATCATTCGCATTGCATCGGCATTAGAACAAAATTCGGAACATCCCATTGCAACCGGAATACTTGCCAAAGCCAAGGAACTTTCACTTACAATTCCTATAGTAAATAATTTCAAAGCCATCACCGGAAAAGGTATCGAAGCAGAAATAGAAGGAAAAAATATCAAAGTGGTAAGTCCGGGATACCTTAAAGAAAATAATATTTCATTACCTGAAAATTATGCAGGTAGCAATGCTGAAACAATTGTTTTCATTATGGTGGATGGTAAACTGGCAGGATACATTTCATTAGGAGATAAAATAAGACCTGAATCTGCTGAGGCAATACAGACGCTTCACGATAATAATATCAAATCCATTTTGCTCACCGGAGATAATGCAATCGTTGCAAAGAGTGTAAGCGATGAATTAAAGATGGATGGATATTTTGCAGAAGTATTACCGGACCAAAAATTAGAAAAAATAAAAGAGCTTCAAGCCAAAGGAGAATTTGTTGCGATGACAGGTGACGGGGTAAACGATGCACCGGCATTAGCACAAGCCGATATCGGAATAGCAGTAGGAAGCGGAAGCGACATTGCAGCCGAAACAGCAGGAATAATTTTAGTGAACAGCAACCCGAAAGACATTGCCAGTTTGATTTTATTTGGCAAGGCCACTTATCGTAAAATGATTCAGAATTTAATTTGGGCAACGGGCTATAATGTCGTGGCAATACCGCTTGCGGCAGGTGTGCTTTACAAATGGGGTATTCTTTTAACTCCTGCTGTTGGTGCTGTTTTTATGAGTGTAAGCACCATTGTAGTTGCTATTAATGCGAAAATGCTGAGGGTAAAAACAGTTTCTAAAAAGGATGAAAAATAAAGAATTATTACATGAAAAAAATAAGGGTAGCAGTTAATGGATATGGAGTCATTGGAAAACGTATTGCCGATGCCGTTCTTTTACAGGATGATATGGAACTGATTGGCATTGCTGATGTAGTAACTGACTGGCGAATTAAAGCAGGCGCAAAAAATAATGTCCCTGTTTTTGCTTTCAATAATGACACGATTGAAAAAATGAAATCATCAGGCATTGATGTTAAAGGAACATTAGATGATTTGCTAAAAAAAGTGGATGTTATCTGTGACGCAACGCCAAAAAAAATTGCTCCATTAAATTTTGAGCAATATAAAAATGCGGGAGTGAAAGCCATTTTCCAGGGTGGAGAGAAACATTCGCTTACCGGGCATTCGTTTGTTGCACAGGCAAATTATGCAAGTGCCATAGGAAGGGATTCTACAAGAGTTGTTTCATGCAATACAACAAGCATCGTTCGCATGATTGGTGCATTGCGTCAATCAGGTTTATTCAAAAAAGGAAATGGCGTTCTTGTTCGAAGGGCTACCGACCCGTGGGAATCCGACCATTCAGGAATTATGAATACCATTGTTCCTGAAACAACAGTCCCGTCTCACCAGGGCCCCGATGCACAATCAATAATTCCGGGGCTTGAAATTACAACTGTTGCACTGGTTGCTGCACAAACAACCAGTCATTTTCATAGTTGGCATATTGAACTTGCCCGTCCTTCTTCACGAGAAGAAATAGTTTCTATTTTTGAAAAAACGCCACGAGTTATTTTTCTCAGGGAAAGTGATGGTCTAACTGCCTTAAATCATACAATAGAATTGATGAGTGATTTGGGAAGGCCACGAGGTGATATGTGGGAAGTAGGTTTATGGATAGATAGTTTAACAGTGAAAGACAATGAGCTTTATTTTAATTACCAGGTGTACAATCAAGCCATCGTTGTGCCCGAAACCATTGATGCCATCAGGGCTTTGACAGGTAGAGAGAAAGATGCAATGGCTTCAATCAACAAAACAGATAATTCATTAGGGATACTTCAGGGAGATATTTTCCGAGCATACCCTAATGAAAATTTAAATTCAATAAGGTGATCGCAGCAAAACAGAAACTATTGGTCGATGCAGAGCTTGAAAAGCTTCAGCACGAATCATTTAACTACTTTTTGCACGAAGCGAATCCCGCCAATGGATTGATTGTTGACAAGACTGCAGCAAATTGGCCTGCGAGCATTGCAGCTACTGGACTTGCACTGGCAGCTTATCCGGTAGCTGTCGGGCGGGGATTCATGACACGTGCAGCAGCAATAGAACGCACCCTAAACACGCTTCGGTTTTTTTGGAACAGTCCACAAGGCCCTGAACCCGATGCTACCGGCTACAAAGGTTTTTATTATCATTTCCTCGATATGCAAACAGGAAGGCGTGCATGGCAATGCGAACTTTCAACTGTTGATAGTGGATTTTTATTAGCAGGCGTCCTGACAGCAGGAATTTATTTTGATGCAGACTCAGTCGAAGAACACGAAATCCGAATCCTGGCCGATGCGCTTTACTGTCGTGCCGACTGGCAGTGGGCGCAGGACGAAGGTGAAACGGTAACGCACGGTTGGAAACCCGAAAGTGGATTTCTTAAATATCGTTGGGAAGGTTACGATGAGGCAATGTTGTTGTACATGTTGGGTCTTGGGTCACCAACGTATCCGTTGCCTGAAAGCAGTTATGCGGCATGGACTTCCACCTACCAGTGGAAACACATTTACGGATATGAATATTTATATGCAGGGTCGTTATTCATCCATCAACTTTCTCACGTCTGGATTGACTTTCGTGGCATTCAGGATGCCTTCATGCGCGATAAGGGCATTGACTATTTTAAGAACAGTTGCCGCGCTACGTATGTCCAGCAACAGTACGCAATCAATAACCCACGTAACTTTCAGGACTATGGTGTCCATTGCTGGGGAATAACTGCCAGCGAGGGACCAGGTCCTGAAATCAGAAAAGTAAACGGAATCGAACGTGAGTTTTTTGATTATTTAGCCCGGGGTGTTCCCGATGGACCTGATGACGGTACGCTTGCTCCCTGGGCATTAGCAGCATCACTTCCCTTCACGCCCGAGATTGTGTTAGTCGCCCTGGATCATTGTATTCATCAGGCGAAGCTGACGAAGTTTAATTCTTACGGCTTCAAAGCTTCCTTTAATCCAAGCCATCCCGGAGCGGCCGGCAATCCTTATGGATGGTGGGTATCACCGTGGCACTTCGGAATTAATCAAGGTCCGATTGTTTTAATGATAGAGAACTATCGATCAGGTTTTCTCTGGGCGCTAATGAGGCGATGTCCCTATCTCATTATCGGACTGGATCGCGCAGGTTTTTCGGGCGGGTGGTTGTATAGCAATACTCGATGGGTATAATTCACGAAGATATTTTCAAGAATATTTTTATTGATAAAATAAAATTAATATCTTTGTAACCATTGAAAAATAATTTCAAAACAATTGCAGTGATGACTTCCGGTGGTGACGCATCGGGAATGAATGCTGCTATAAGAGCCGTTGTGCAAACTGCTGTTGTTAAAGGAATTAAAGTTCTTGCCATCAACGGTGGATACGAAGGAATGATTGGCGGAAATTTCAGTGCTATGAATGTAAAATCGTTCGGTAATATTATTCAGAAAGGCGGAACAATTATTTACACATCACGAAGCCCGGCATTGGCGCAGGCAGATGTAGGCATTGCTGTCGGGAGCGGTAGCGACATCGCAGCCGAAACAGCGGGAATCATTTTAGTCAATAGCAATCCCAAAGACATAGCGAGTTTAATCCTGTTCGGTAAAGCCACTTACAGGAAGATGATCCAAAATATAGCATGGGCTACAGGTTATAATGTAATTGCGCTACCGCTTGCAGCAGGTGTCCTTTTCAAATGGGGCATCCTGTTAAGCCCCGCAGCAGGTGCAGTATTGATGAGTGTCAGCACTATTGTAGTGGCTATCAATGCAAAACTTCTCAAGGTAAAATCATCCTCTTAAAACTGCGAAATGAAAAACCTCATTTTCATAGCCGCACTGGTTACTATCGCGTTTGTAAATAGCTCCTTCTCTCAAAAAATAGTCCGTTACGACCTGTTTGTGCGGGACACCATCGTAAACTATTCCGGCAAAGCCAAGCAAGCTATTGCCGTCAACGGGCAAATTCCTATGCCAACACTCACATTTACCGAGGGCGACACGGCTGAAATATATGTGCATAATGAATTGAATGAAGAAACTGCGGTGCATTGGCACGGATTGTTTTTACCCAATCAATACGATGGCGTTCCCTACCTGACGCAAATGCCCATCAAGCCGCACACAACACATCTCTATAAATTCCCCATCATTCAGAACGGCACTCATTGGTATCACAGTCACTTCAAATTGCAGGAGCAAATCGGCATGTATGGTGCGTTTGTGATGAATAAAAGAAATAACGATGCAACATTCAGGAAAGGCATTGACGATTTGCCAACCATTCCCGTTGTATTGAGCGATTGGACAGATATGAAACCAGAACAAGTTCACCGCAGGTTACACAATGCTACCGATTGGTTTGCCATAAAAAAAGGAGCAACTCAAAGCCTTGGTGAAGCCATAAAAAGAGGACATTTAAAAACCAAACTCACCAACTCATGGAAACGGATGAATGCGATGGATGTAAGCGATGTGTTTTACGAAAAATTTTTAGTCAACGGGCAAAATCAAAGCGAGCATCCTCAGTTTAAAGCGGGAGATAAAGTAAGATTAAGAATTGCCAATGGCGGGGCATCCTCTTATTTCTGGCTGAATTATGCAGGCGGAAAAATAACCGTTGTTGCCTCAGATGGTAATGATGCAGAACCCGTAGAAGTTGACAGGCTGATTCTATCAGTTTCCGAAACTTATGATGTGATCGTGACAATTCCCGATAGCAAGAGCTATGAATTTTTGATTACTCCCGAAGACCGCACCAAATCCGCTTCCTTATGGCTCGGCAGCGGAGAAAAAGTTCATGCAACACCGATGCTCAAACTCAAATACTTCGCAGGAATGAAGATGATGAACGACATGATGAAAATGAATGGCAATTTGGATCCGATGGGAATGCAAATGAGCAACCAGACGATGGATATGAACAACGTCATGTATCCTGAAATAACGGGAGAAGAAAAATCAAAGTCAAAAAAGAAAAAAAATAAGGAGCCTGCAATGGACGATAGGGATGACATGAAAATGAACCATAATCACCACGACATGAACATGAATTCAAACGGGGATATTGTTACGCTTAACTACTCCATGCTAAAGGCAACACAAAAAACAACCCTGCCCGATGCCCCAACAAAAACTTTAAACTTCACGCTCACAGGTAACATGAACCGCTACGTTTGGACGCTTGACAACAAAACCATTTCCGAAAGCGATAGGATCCTAATTAAAAAAGGAGAAAACTTGCGCATCACTATTTACAACAATTCCATGATGCGCCACCCTATGCACCTGCATGGTCACGACTTTCGCTTGCTGAACGGGCAAGGCGAATACGCACCTATGAAAAATGTTATTGACATCCTGCCGATGGAAACCGACACCATTGAATTTGCAGCTACCGAAAGCGGAGATTGGTTTTTTCACTGCCATATTCTTTACCACATGATGAGCGGCATGGGCAGGGTATTTAGTTATAAAAACTCACCGCCTAATCCGGAAATTCCAAATCCAAAATTGGCACAGCGAAAATTAAAGGCTGATGACAGAAAATTTCATTTCATGGCAAACGTAGGAATAGAAACCAACGGCAGCGATGGCAAAGCCATGTTCGCGCAAACACGTTGGCAAATCAGCACAATGTGGCATCTCGGTTATCATGCGGAACACGGCTTTGAAGTTGAAACGATGATTGGACGCTACATCGGAAAAATGCAATGGCTGTTTCCCTATATAGGCTTTGACTACCATTACAAAAAAGAAGGCATGTCCCATGAAAATTTTTTCAGTTGGAAAGGCAGCCCCAGAAATATCTTTCCCAACGAAGAAAAAACCATGTTCACTCAGACAAGCAACAAAAATGACCGCCACACTTTTGTCGCAGGCATTCAATACACCTTGCCGCTTCTGATAATTGCCGATGCGCGGATAGATGGTGATGGCAAATTCCGTTTTCAATTATCACGCGAAGATATTTCCGTTACAAGGCGCCTTCGTTTCAGTTGGATGCTCAACTCGGACAAAGAATACATGGTCAGCTTCCGCTACATCACCACAAAATATATTTCCGTATCAACCCACTATGATAGCGATATGGGCATTGGGGCAGGGATTACTTTTACCTATTAAAAAGAGTCATTTTTAAAATGATCTGGTACAGGTTAATCAACGCAGACAGAGGCAGACAATGAAATTTTATGCAATTCATGGGAACAGTCAGTGATAGGATAAATTTTTAGTTTAACTTCGCTTTCAATGCTGAAAAAGTATACAGCCTTATTATTTTTTACAATTGCCTATGCGCTCATACTGGGGCACAACATCATTCCGCACCATCATCACGACAGCAATCATGATTTAGCTGAGCATCAACAATTACATCAAGAGCATGACGACAACCATGAAGACGGACTTAATCATCTCTTCGCTCACTTCGTTCATTCGGGTGACGCATTCACTTTTACCACCAACCACAACATAAACAACGTCTTTTCAAAACAGCTTTTTTTAATGGCTGTTGCACTGTCCGACAATTTTTCTTTGGACAGGTTCTCTGTTCTGCCTTTAGTTTTTTCACCGCCTGAGAAACAGGTTATCTACATTTCGCCTCATTCCCTTGCTTCGGGTTTGCGGGCTCCTCCTGCTTTTATAGCATAACAGGTTTTCCATTCGGAAAGCGGACACTTTTTGCATAAATGCGAATGGTGAATTTGTGTTTCATTCAATTTCATACTAAAATTTATAACAATGAAAAAGTCAATCCTCCTACTTTCAGTTGCTGCATTCCTGTTTGCAGGATGTGCAGGCAATCAAAAAAAAGAAAACGACAACGCAACACATCAGCATGATGATGGTTCTATCCATCAAAATCATAAAGAAGATAATGTAATTAAACAGGAAGAATTTACTGCTCCGGTTGATACTGCGTCACTAAAAGACGAGCTACAAGATGAACATACTCATGCCGGACAAGATGGACACGAACATCCGCACAAGCATTGATTCAAACTCTCAATAAACAGAAATGAAAAAAATAATTTCAGCAATCGCTTTAATGGTAATTCTATTTGCAGGTTGTAAAAACAAAACCGAAGAGCACGGGCATGAGCACGGATTAGAACCGCTTGCTTACACACTTTACTCTGACAAATCAGAAGTGTTTGTTGAATTTAAACCGTTAATAGTGGGGAGCACTTCAAAATTTGCTGCTCACTTTACAATTCTTGGTGAAAACTTCCTGCCCTTATCCGAGGGTTCTGTTACACTCAATTTAATTGTTGACGGCAAAGGAATAAGGCAAACGGCAGATGCTCCAAGCGTGCCAGGTATTTATCGTTTGTCACTAAACCCGACAACAGCAGGAATGGGGAAATTGGTATTCGACATCAAAACAAAAAACTTCACCGATCAAATCACTATTGACAGCGTGAAAGTATATGCAGATGAAAGCACGGCTTTGGCGGAACAACCCGAAGATGCAGGCAGTAGCGATATTACTTACTTGAAGGAACAAGCTTGGAAGGTGGAGTTTGCCAATGCACCTGTAAAAAAGCAACCGTTCAGCGACATTCTCAAAACAAGCGGACTGATTCTTTCCGCTCCCGGTGATGAAATGATCGTGGTGGCAAAAGCGGAAGGCATTGTCAGGTTTTCGGGAAGCAAAGCTATTATCGGCTCGGAAGTAAGCGCAGGAACAAATTTATTCACCATCGCAAGCGGTGATTTTGCGGAAGGAAATATTGATGCGGCTTACAAGGAAGCTAAAGCGAATTATGAGAAGGCTAAAACAGACTACGAACGTGCAAGTGAATTGGTGAAAGACAAAATTGTTTCAGAAAAAGATTTTCAGGATGCAAAGTTGAAATACGAAAACGCGCAGACAGGTTACAACGCCCTTTCAAAAAACTATTCCTCAAATGGATTCTCTATTTCATCGCCAATGAATGGTTTTGTAAAAAACATTTTTGTTAGCGAAGGGCAATTCGTGGAAGCGGGAACACCGCTTGCTGCCATTTCCAAAAACAAAAAGCTCATTCTGCAAGCCAATGTTTCTCAAAAATATTTTAACAGGCTTGCTTCTATCACTTCTGCAAACTTCAAAACTACCGACAGCGATAAGTTTGTAAGCACTGCTGATTTGAACGGCAAAGTAATTTCCTATGGGAAAAGTGCATCCGCCAATTCCCCTTTCATTCCCATAACATTTGAAATTGACAACATTGGCAACATCATTCCCGGCTCAGTCGCGGAAGTGTATCTCAAATCATTTCCCATTCCTGATGCGCTGGTGATTCCGGTTTCTGCTTTGATTGAGGAGCAGGGAAGTTTTTTCGTGTATGTGCAAACCGAAGGTGAAAGTTTTCAGAAACGGGAAGTAAAGATGGGTGCAAGCGATGGAATAAATGTGCAAGTATTGAGCGGAGTTGCGGAAGGAGAAAGAGTAGTTACCAAAGGGGCGTATCAAATCAAATTGTCACAGGCAAGCGGCACAATGCCCGCGCACGGGCACGAACATTAAACAACCTCAACAAAAAAACAAACACATGAAAATAATACAAACCATTTCACTGCTAATAATTATGACAATGATTTCAATTACATCCTGCAATCAGATTAAGGATGAAAAGAGAGTACTGATGCAAGGTGAAGGCGATTCACTGTTAATTCTCAAAATACCTGATGCTGCTTGTGATAAGTGCCAAAAGATAATTGAAGGTGGTTTACTTGATGAACAAGGAATCAAGCAATCAATTCTCAATTTGAAAACAAGGGAAGTGTCCGTTGTTTACGACCCGCAGGTAACATCACCCGAAATAATTACAGCAACGATTACAAAACTCCGCCCCAACATGCCATGCTACTCGGGGAAGGAACTTGTGAGATAAAAATTTCATCAGTCCTGTAACTCAAAAGAAAATGCTCAACAGAACAATCAATTTCTCGCTTCAAAATCGCTTGCTGATTGTGGTAGCGAGCGTATTACTCATCGTGTTCGGCACTTACGTGGCAACTCGAATGGAAGTGGATGTATTCCCGGACTTGACCGCGCCCACCGTGGTCGTGCTGACCGAAGCACACGGCATGGCTCCTGAAGAAGTGGAGAAACTCGTGACCTTTCCCATCGAAACTTCAGTGAACGGTGCAACCAATGTTCGCAGGGTGCGCAGTTCATCATCGGCAGGAATTTCAATTGTGTGGATTGAGTTTGAGTGGAACACCGACATTTTCAAGGCAAGGCAAATTGTAAACGAAAAAATAATTGCCGTTGCAGAAAAATTGCCGCAGGGTGTTGGCAATCCCACGATGGGTCCGCAGGCAAGCATCATGGGTGAAATCATGCTAATCGGTGTGACCGCTGATTCCTCTTCGCAGATGGATTTGCGCACCATTGCCGACTGGACAATCCGTCCGAGATTATTGGCAACCGGAGGAGTAGCGCAAGTGGTGATTATCGGTGGGGAATACAAGCAGTACCAGATTCTCGCTTCACCGCAAAAAATGAATTACTACCATGTTTCCCTTTCTGAATTATTGAAAGCAAGCGAACAGGCAAACGGAAATTCTTCGGGCGGTTTCATCAGCGAATACAGCAACGAATACATTGTGAAAGGTATTGGAAGAACAAGCGATGTAAACGAAATCGGAAAATCAGTAATCAAAATGATGAACGAAGTTCCGGTGAAGATTGAAGATGTGGCTGAAATAAAAATCGGGGCAGCGCAAAAAATTGGCGATGGTTCGCTGAATGGCAAACCGGCTGTGATAATAACTGTAATGAAGCAGCCTGCCACCAACACGTTAGAACTCACTACAAAGATTGATGAAGCTATTACTGAGATGCAAACAAATTTGCCGCAGGACATTCACATCAACACAAATATTTTCCGCCAGGCTGATTTCATCAATGCCTCCATCAGCAACATCAATAAGACGCTTTTGGAAGGAAGCATTTTCGTCATCATTATTCTGTTTTTGTTCCTGATGAATTGGCGGGCAACCGTCATTTCGCTGTTGGCAATTCCGATTTCTTTACTCGTTGCCATCTTCACTTTGAAATGGCTTGGTTTCACCATCAACACCATGAGCCTTGGCGGAATGGCAATCGCCATTGGCGCATTGGTGGATGATGCGATAATTGACGTGGAGAATGTTTTTAAGAGGCTGAAGCAAAATGCGATGAAACCGATAAGCGAGCGCAAGGAAAAACTCAAAGTGATATTTGACGCATCGGTAGAAATCAGGACAAGCATCATCAACGCCACGTTCATCATCATTGTCGCTTTCGTTCCTCTATTCTTTTTGTCAGGCATGGAAGGCAAGCTGCTTGCACCGCTTGGCATCGCATTTATCGTTTCGCTTTTTGCATCGCTGATTGTTTCCATCACGCTCACGCCAGTGCTGGGTAGCTATTTGCTGACGGATGAGAAGATGCTGCAAAAGCAGCATGGAGAAAGTTGGCTCGTGCAGCGGTTGCAAAGTTTGTACGTATTGACTTTGGAAAAAGTGATGCGCTGGAAAAAATCAGTCATTGCTGTTTCGCTTGCTTTATTGGTTGTCGCTTTGATGGTAATGAGTCAGTTGGGCAGAAGTTTTTTGCCGGAATTTAATGAAGGCTCATTAGTGATAAGCGCAGTGAGCTTGCCGGGAATTTCATTGGACCAAAGCAATAAAATCGGCTCGGCAGTGGAAAACGCTTTGCTTTCAGTTCCTGAAATAAAAATTACTACGAGAAGAACAGGCAGAGCGGAATTGGATGAACATGCGCAAGGCGTGAATGCAGCAGAGATAGATGCGCCTTTTGTATTGACGGAAAGAAGCCGCGAGGAGTTTCTTGAAGAAGTGCGGGAAAAATTAAAAGGCGTTACAGGCGCAAACATCACCATCGGTCAGCCCATTTCTCACCGCATTGACCACATGCTTTCGGGGACACGCGCCAACATCGCCATCAAAATTTTCGGAAGTGATTTGAATAAACTCTTTACGCTTTCCAATGAAATCAAAAATGAAATTCAAATCATTGACGGATTAGTTGATTTAAGCGTGGAGCAGCAAGTGGAAATTCCGCAGGTGCAAATCAAGGCGAAGCGCGATATTCTTAGCCACTACGGAATTACCATTGGGGAATTTAACGAATTTGTGGATGTGGCTTTTGCTGGTGAGAAAGTTTCAGAAATCTATGAGGGCGCAAAGACTTTCGATTTGATTTTACGCTACAATGATGCGAACAGAGGCAAAATCGAAAATATCCGTAACACGATAATTGATGCGCATGACGGGCAGAAAATTCCATTGCATTATGTGGCGGATGTTATCAGCACAACGGGACCGAATACAATCAACAGAGAAAATGTGCAACGCAAAACTGTAGTCAGTGCAAATGTTGCAGGGCGTGACCAAAAAAGTGTAGTGCAGGACATTCAGAAAATCATCAGCGATAAAATCAAATTGCCGGAAGGCTATCACATTGAATACAGTGGTCAGTTTGAAGCTGAAGCGCAAGCATCTAAGACGTTACTCGTTACATCGCTGCTTTCATTACTTGTGATTTTTCTTTTACTCTTTCAGGAATTCAAGCAAGTGAAAATGGCGTTCATCATTCTGTTAAATCTTCCGCTTGCATTGATTGGGGGCATTTTCAGCATTTACATTACAAGTGGAATAATGAGTATCCCAAGCATTATCGGGTTTATCACTTTGTTCGGAGTAGCGACACGCAACGGAATTTTACTGGTATCGCATTATAAAACGCTGCGGGAGGAAGGAATGGATTTATATAACACCGTTATTACAGGCTCGAAAGACAGAATAAGTCCCATCCTGATGACTGCGCTCACTGCCGGACTTGCGCTCATTCCGCTTGCCATTGCAGGCGATTTGCCCGGCAATGAAATTCAAAGCCCGATGGCAAAAGTGATATTGGGCGGGTTGCTTACTTCCACCCTGCTCAATATTTTGATTGTGCCTGTTGTGTATTATTTATCAAACTCTAAATCAGTAGTGAAATGAATAGTAAAATCACCCTCATAAAATTGTTTGCTCTTGCATTGGCAGTTAATGCGACTGCGCAATCCAATATGGATTCCGTTCTTTCATCTGTCTTAAAGAACAATAAGACCATTCAGGCGAACACCCAATATTGGGAAGCGCAAAAGCTGCACTACAAAACAGGGTTATCGCTTCCTAATCCTACTGCCGAATTTGATTATCTAATCGGAAGCCCCGCCACTGCCGGCATTCAAACAGAGTTCACCATTTCACAGTCATTTGATTTTCCGACTGTATATGTTAAGAAGAATCAGTTATCAAAACAACAGACCGCACAAACAGAGTTTCAACTTGTCGCTGCACTTCAGGATATTTTGCTCGAAGCGAAAAAGACGTGTATTGAATTGGTTCACCGCAACAAATTGCAGATGCAACTTGAACAGCGAAAGCAAAACACGGAGAGACTATTGAGTGATTTTAAAACAAGGTTAGAAAAAGGTGACGGCAATATTTTAGACGTAAACAAAGCGCAACTCCAACTTATAGAAATCAAGAAAGAATATCAGGATAATATTTCTGCCATTTCACAACTCAATATCAAACTCACCAAACTGAATGGTGGAATAGCAATTTCATTTACGGATCCTATCTACCCTGCATTGCCCTATATTCCGCCTTTTGAACAATTAGAGCCGGAGTATGAAAGCAACGACCCGCATCGCAAAATCTTAGAGCAGGAAAAAATTATTTCTCAAAAACAAATTGAACTAAGTAAATCGCTTTGGCTGCCAAAGATTGAGGCGGGCTATCATTATCAGGGAATTTTAGGACAAACATTCAACGGTGTTCATACTGGAATCACTATTCCGCTCTGGGAAAACAGGAATACGGTGAAAGCTGGGCAATCAACGCTTTTGTTCGCTGAGCTGAAACTTGAAAATCACCTCAACGAGCACTACCATGAAATAAAGCAACTATACGACAAATACACCAACCTGAAAATCACTTTGGAAGAATATCAAACCGCTTTCTCAACGCTGAACAATATTCCGCTTTTGAACAAAGCTTTGGCATTAGGACAAATTTCAACCATTGAATATTTCATGGAGGCGAATTACTATGTCAATGCTTACAACAATTTTTTGCAAACAGAGATGGAATTTAATATAGTGATTGCGGAGTTATTCAAGTATCAGTTGTAGTGCCAACGCACTTTCACTCACATTTGCTTTTGGCATGAAAGAAATCAAGGTAGCAAAAGAAAGAGAGAGCAAGTAATATTCTGGTTGTCATTCATCATCATACTTCCACTCATGATTCTTGTCTTCAACCTGATAGATAAGAAATAACTCCGGGCAGTATTATTTCTCATCCGCCACCGCAGCAGACAGATATTCCCTGTTAAGTCTTGCAATGTTGGAGAGCGAGATTTCTTTCGGGCATTCTGCTTCACATGCGCCTGTGTTGGTGCAACTGCCAAAGCCTTCGGCATCCATCTGCGCCACCATCGCCAATGCTCTGCGCGAGCGTTCGGGATGTCCTTGTGGCAGCAGGGCGAGATGAGAAACTTTAGCAGAAACAAACAGCATTGCCGAAGCATTCTTGCAAGCCGCCACACATGCTCCACAGCCAATGCAGGCTGCGGCATCCATTGATTTTTCTGTAAGCTCTTTTTCGACAGGAAGCGAGTTAGCATCCTGCGCCTGTCCCGTGTTCACGCCAATGTAACCACCGGCTGCGATGATGCGGTCAAACGCGGTGCGGTCGGTTACTAAATCTTTGATAATCGGGAAAGCCGCTGCGCGCCAGGGTTCTACAACAATCGTTTCCCCGTCTTTGAACATGCGCATATACAACTGACAAGTAGTAGTAGCATGTTTCGGACCATGCGCTCGACCATTGATATACATGCTGCACATGCCGCAGATGCCTTCGCGGCAATCATGATCAAAGGCAATCGGGTCATCCCCTTTTGCGATGAGTTGCTCGTTGAGCACGTCAATCATTTCGAGGAAACTCATATCGGGGTTCACTGTGTCAACGCTATAGTCAACGAATTTTCCTGCCGCGCTGCTGTTCTTTTGCCTCCAGACTTTCAGATTGATTTTCATGGTGTATTGTTCTTATTTGTATTTACGTCAAAAACTCCATAAGTCGTCATGCTGAACACAGCGAAGCATCTCCTCAATTTCTAAAGTATGAGATTCTTCGCTCCGCAAAGCCTCCGCTCAGAATGACGATAACGGATTTTATTTTCATCTTTACTTATAACTCCTTACTGCCAGCTTCACGTTTTCAAACTTCAACGCTTCTTTGTGCAGCACCGGGTCGGCATCAACGCTGGTGTGTTCCCACGCGGCAGCATAAGCATAGTTTTCATCATCGCGCTTTGCTTCGCCTGCATCCTGATACTCCACGCGGAAATGCCCGCCACACGATTCGTTTCTGTTGAGCGCATCAATCACCATCAACTCGCCCAGTTCAATGAAATCGGCAACGCGACCTGCTTTATCCAACTCAGGGTTGAAGCTTTCTATTTCACCGGGAATAAATACGTCTTTGTAAAACTCGTTGCGCAGGTCGCGCAAGAGTGCGCGGGCTTTCGTCAAACCCTCTGCCGTGCGCGCCATGCCGCAATATTCCCACATGATATGTCCGAGCGCTTTGTGAAAACTGTCCACACTGCGCTTCCCTTTCACATGATAGATGCGCTGCATTCTTTCCGTAGCTTCTTTCTCCGCTTTTTCAAACTCAGGGTGATTTGTTGGAATCGCCTTGGTGAAAATTTCAGTTGAAAGATAATTCCCCAGCGTATAAGGAATCACAAAGTAACCATCAGCCAATCCCTGCATGAGCGCTGATGCCCCAAGACGGTTCGCGCCATGGTCGCTGAAGTTGGCTTCGCCCAAGCAGTACAACCCGGGAACAGTTGTCATCAATTCATAATCAACCCACAAGCCGCCCATCGTGTAATGCACTGCGGGATACATCTTCATCGGGGTTTTGAGCGGGTCTTCATTAGTGATGTTTTCATACATCGGAAACAATTCGCCATAGCGGGCTTTTACCACATCAATGCCCAGCCGCTTGATGGCATCGGCAAAATCGAGAAACACGCCAAAGCCCGAAGGCACAATGCCACGCCCCTCATCACAGGCTTCCTTCGCTGCGCGCGAAGCGATGTCGCGCGGGCTGAGGTTGCCGAAGGAAGGATATTTTCTTTCGAGATAATAATCCCGGTCATCTTCTTTTATGTCTTCGGCTCTTTTCTTTCCTTCGCGAATCGCTTTTGCATCTTCTTTGGATTTCGGCACCCATACGCGCCCGTCATTGCGCAGCGATTCCGACATCAGCGTAAGCTTCGATTGATATTCGCCCGAAACAGGAATGCACGTTGGATGAATTTGCGTGTAGCACGGATTGCCAAAGTATGCCCCTTTTTTATGCGCCTTCCATGCCGCTGTAACATTGCTGCCCATCGCATTGGTGGAAAGATAAAATACGTTGCCATATCCACCCGAACACAACAACACCGCGTGTCCGAAGTGGCGCTCCATTTTTCCGCTCACCAAATCTTTTGCGATGATGCCGCGCGCTTTGCCGTCAATCGTTACCACATCCACCATCTCATGGCGCGAAAACATCTGCACATTGCCCAAGCCAATTTGTCGCTCCAATGCCTGATATGCGCCAATCAAAAGTTGTTGCCCCGTTTGTCCACGCGCATAAAATGTGCGGCTCACCTGCGCTCCACCGAATGAGCGGTTGTCGAGCAAGCCACCATATTCACGCGCAAAAGGAACGCCCTGCGCAACACACTGGTCAATAATATCCACCGACACTTCCGCAAGGCGATGCACATTGCCTTCGCGCGCGCGAAAGTCTCCCCCCTTCACCGTATCATAAAACAGGCGAAACACCGAGTCGCCATCATTCTTGTAGTTTTTTGCCGCATTGATGCCGCCTTGCGCTGCAATGGAGTGCGCCCTGCGCGGAGAATCCTGAAAACAAAATGCTTTCACTTTATAGCCAAGTTCGGCAAGCGTGGCAGCAGCGGATGCACCCGCCAGTCCCGTGCCGATAACAATCACTTCAAGTTTGCGCTTGTTGGCGGGATTCACAAGTTGCACCTTTTGCTTGTAGTGTTCCCACTTTTCGCCTATTGCACCGTCAGGGATTTTAGAATTCAATTCAGACATAGTTTTTTAGCTTTTAGCTGCAAGCTGTTAGCTGCGAGCCGGATGAGATGAACTTCAATCTGCAAACTGTTAGCTGCAAGCCAAACAGCATCTGTTAATTCAGCTTGTAGCTTGTGGCTTGCAGCTTGCATCTTGTGAATCATTTAACAAAGTAAAAATAGAGCGGAATCAGCGCAAACAGCACCGGGATAATCACGCCAAAGCCCCACACGCTCACTGCCTTGATTGCGGGCGTATATTTTTTGTGATTGATGCCCAGCGTTTGAAACCCGCTTTGGAAACCATGAATCAGATGGAATGAAAGAGCAACCATGGATGCTACATAAAACAACACGAAGAACAAATTGTTGCCAAACACAGTCGCCACTTCCTTATACAAATCGCGCAACACAGTTACTTTGGTGGTTTCATCTTTCATGTATTCCAACTGCTTGTCTGCAATGGCGGGATGCTCGGCCGAAGTGATTTCACCGGTTTGAATATTTTCCGTGTAGGCGGTATAAGCGAGGTTGCCGAATTTATATTGATACCAAAAGCCGGACATGTGTACGCTGATAAAAACCAAAACCAGCGTGCCGAGAATCGCCATGTTGCGTGAAAAGAAAGAGCTTGTCGCATTGCCCGGATGCACCGCATAACCCTGCGGACGCGCGCGCCTGTTTTTCACTTCAAGATAAATGCCCCAGATGGCATGAATTGGAATAGTGATGTAAAGCACGTAGGAAACAATTTTAATCAGCGGATTGGTGGTCATGAACACCGCGTAATTGTTAAACGCATAGCCATTGTCGTTTAAAAATAATTGCAGGTTGCCCGTTAAATGCGTCACTAAAAAAAGGCATAAAAAAAGCCCCGTGAGGCTCATCAATAATTTTCTGCCGATGGAGGAGTTGATAAATGCATTCAGGTTCATGCCGGGGATTGGAATTTGAATGCAAATTTAAAGTTAGAAGGCTTAATCGAAGGAGTTTTTTTTGCGCGTACGGATTTCAATGCTTTAGTGGCTCTGTTTAGTGGCGTAGCATTGCAGAAGAGCATCAGCGCCTGTGCGCACCACACCACGCAGAAAAAACAAAAGCCGCTGATGGCGCAGCGGCTTTTGTTTTCCAAAAAAAATGAATAAAAATGTCTGATTATCCTGCCATGCAGCTTGTGGTTTCAGAAGGCATCGAGTAGCCCGCTGAGCCGTTGCAGGCGCGCAGGCGCACGGTGTAAAACTTGCCCCTGTCAAGCCCTGTGATAGTAGCGCGCGACTTGGTGATGAAGCCATAGTTCTGATAAACAGTAGCCGGACCATTTGCCTGCTCGCTGATTTCAATAGCGTAGCCAATAGCATGGGGCACTGTTTCAAAGCGAATGCTGATGCTACCCGGCTCCTGCGAAGGGTCGGAAGTAAGCCCCTGCGGAACACCGATTTCATGCACCGGAGTTTTGCTCGCTTTAGTTGGCGTAAAGCCAATGCTCTCCAGCAAGGCAACGGCATTTTCTTCATTGCGCACCTGGTAGGTAGCCCACTCGGCAATTTGAAACAGGGCGCCCGTGAGGATATCACGCTGATTGTTGCGGTTTTCAATTGCAATTTTTCCGCCATCTCTCGCCTGCGCCACCAGGTTCAGATACGTTTGAATCATTGCAAGAAAAACTACCATTGTAATTGGCGGTGTGCCAAACAAAGGCGATGACGACTGAGCAGCAAGCAAATTATGGATTTGCTGTGCCTTACCACCATAGGCATCTATTGCCAGTATGGTGATTACTGAAAATTTAACAGCTACTTTTCTCATTGTTTTAATTTTTTTTTAAGTGAAACAATACTCCTATTCCGGCACAGTTAGGAAAATGTTTTGCCTGCAAAACCCACCATCGGTAGCCCTCTACCTACCATTAGTAGAGATCTACCTACCATTAATAGAGATCTACCTACCATTAATAGAGGTCTACCTACCATGAGGAGAGGTCTACTCACCATGAGTAGAGGTCTACTCACCATGAGTAGAGGTCTACTCACCATGAGTAGAGGTCTACTCACCATGAGTAGAGGTCTACTCACCATGAGTAGAGGTCTACTCACCATGAGTAGAGGACGACTGATGCCCCGTTTTACTTAAAATGGAAGGTCAACGCATATCGGCAGAGAAGCCTGATACATTTCTGAATTTGTAGATGTCAATTACTTTGCTCATCTTCACGGGGAGGATGCGACATTTTATAAGCAGTATCTGCAAGTTGACGGTCAGCTTAAAAGACAATACATATGACAAAAATAGACGTTAAGACAAACCTATTAAACCATTCAGAAGCTAAAGTCAGACTTCTTGGAGAGTATTTAAAAAGATACCTGAACATTATCTGTAATGACGGTTATACGAAACGAATAAAAATATACGATTTGTTTTGCGGTGAAGGACTATATGACAATGGCGGTGAAGGTAGTCCACTTGTGACAATGCGACAAATAAAGGATATTCATTTTGTAAATGCTGCTAAATCTTCAAGTGTTCCAAAAATTGATTGCAATTTCAATGACATCGACAAAGATAAAGTAGAAAAGGTAAAGAAGGCGTTAACTAATAAATCTTTATATTATCCTGCATTCGGAGAGTTGGAATATTCAACAAATGATTATCAAGTTCAATATGATAATTTGTTGACATCACTTCCAAAACTCAAACTCCAATACCAAAAGGCTTTTATTTTTATTGACCCATACGAATACAAGCACATTAAAGCAAGTCAGATAAAAAATCTACTGGCTAAAGGAAATGCAGAAGTTCTACTTTGGCTACCCACTCAATTTATGTATCGTTTTGCCAACAATGGCACACCCGAAGCATTAAAGGATTTTATTACAGAGATTATCCCGAATTTTAGTGAGTGGAAACCTGGAAATGTTTGGAACTTCATTGCACAATTAAAAGAAGGGTTTCAAACGTATTTGGGCAAAACGTTTTTTGTTGATACTTTCACTATTCAAAAGGACACAAATACTGTGTTCTGTTTATTCTTCTTTACTTCGCATATAAGGGGCTTTGAGAAAATGTTAGAAGCAAAGTGGGAAATAGATACAGAACAAGGAAAAGGTTGGAACTACACAGGAAATTCGCCAAGTCTATTTCACGATTACAAGACAAATCCACTTGAAGTAAAACTTAAAGAATTTATGAACGGAAAGAAGCGTTATAATGGTGAACTTTACGAGTTCACTTTAAGACAGGGTTTTTTACCAAAACATACGAACGAAGTTTTTTATAATTGGAGAAATGAAGGGAAGATGAACGTCATTAAAGCTGATGGAACAGAAGTTAAAAATAAAAAACACACATACATTGGATATAAATACTACAAGGAAGAATATCAAAAAGCAATCTTTAATTTAAAGTAATATGGCACAATCAAGTATAGAATGGACTGAAATGACTTGGAACCCAACCACGGGTTGCGACAAGATTTCATCAGGCTGTAAGTTCTGCTATGCAGAAGTTATGTCTAAGCGATTGCAAGCAATGGGAGTTGAAAAATACAAAAACAACTTTGAAATTACAATTCACGAAGATGAATTGGAGACTCCATACAGTTGGAAAAAGCCTAAAGTGGTTTTCGTAAATTCGATGAGCGACTTATTTCATAAAGACGTTCCAATTAAGTTTATAAAAAAGATTTTTAAGGTAATGAAAGACAATCCGCAACACGTCTTTCAAGTTCTGACAAAAAGAGCAGACGTTTTAAGATATTATGATAGCGAAGGTTGGTTAGATTGGACACACAATATTTGGATGGGCGTTTCAGTAGAAAATAGAAAAGTAACTAACAGAATTGACTTATTAAGAGAAACAGGTGCAAGAGTTAAATTCCTTTCATGCGAACCATTAATTGCGGCAATTCCAAATATGAACTTACAGGGAATTGATTGGGTAATTGTTGGTGGAGAGAGTGGCAGAAAACCAAGGCCAATGAAAGAAGAATGGGTAATGGAGATCAAAAATCAATGTTTAGATGCAGACGTTGCCTTCTTTTTCAAACAATGGGGCGGAACAAACAAAAAGAAAACAGGACGACTTTTGGAAGGTAAGACTTGGGACGAAATGCCAGAAATTGAACTGCAAAATAATGTGTAGAAAAGAAAGCCGAACCGCTAATCGAGTAGCCCGCCCCGCCACCTGTCGGTGACGGGGAGAGGCTCTCACACCACTCCCGTACGTACGGGATGCGGGTCACGCATACAGGCTGATTTGTGAATGTGCCGAGCCGATTGGGGAAGTATCCCTTGCGTATCGGATTTGGGCGAAAGGAATTATGAATAACAAGATTCAAGTAATCGGTTCTTCCTATTTTTACCCTAACTAAAAAAATCGCTGTATGAACCTAACGATTAAAAAAAATGAAATCAAGCGGGAGCTTGATAAGATTGAGGATGAGAAAGTGGTATGGGCGATTGCGCGGCTGTTGCGCCTTGATGATGATGGCGATGTTTCGCAATGGCATAAAGACTTAGTAAAGGAAAGAACAGTGAAGTATGGCAAAAAGAAAAGCGCGATGAAAGATTGGGAGGAAGTTCAAAAAGGGCTATGATGCTTAAGGTGCTGATTGCAGAAGAAGCCGAAGCAGAAATCAAGTCGGCAAAACGGTGGTATGAAAAACAGAAGATCGGGTTAGGTGAAGAATTTGCCAGCATAGTAAAAGAAACAATCAGCAGCCTGAAATCAGATAAAGTGGAACACCGCAAAGTATTTGGGGCGGTGAGGAGGGTGGTAGTGAGGCGATTTCCTTATTTCATCTACTACAAGCGCGATAAACAGTATGTACGCATTCTTGCCGTTCTGCATCATCGGCAAGACCAACAACGAACAAGAGACAGAGCAGAGTAAGCCCGTATGTTATTCCGCAGTTCACGCAAGTCTTCAGCGCTTGCTTTGCGCGTATGCTGACTTGTGTGCCGGAATAGAAAGAAGACTTTTGTCTTCTAATCTTATAGATGCCGCTACTCTTCTGTCGGGCAGCGTTAAGAGTGCGCATGATACAGAAACGAAATCAGTACGCGCCAAATCATTAATCTTGCTTGCCTGTATGCTTCAGTTATTCGGATATTTCGGAGTGCTTATCAGCGGGGTGCTGCTTGGCTTATTGGGCGGGGGCGGGGCGATTATCATCGTGCCGATTATGGTTTACCTGTTTGGGATAGCGCCCGTCACTGCAACAGGTTACACGTTTTTCGTGATTGCATTTACAAGCCTTGTCGGGTTTTACCGCTATAACAAGCAGGGATTGGCAAGCGTAAAAACCGCGCTCATTTTCGGGCTTCCTTCCCTCATCACGGTTTTTCTTTCGAGGCGCATCTTGCTTCCCGCGCTGCCCGATGTGTTTTTTCAAGCCGGCACGTTTCAGTTCACAAAAGATATGGGCGTGATGGTGTTGTTCGCTGTGCTGATGCTCGCCACATCTTACAATATTTTGTTTGGCAAAAAGCCCGTTGCGCAAGCTGGCGGTGATGCGCACAAAGACTATGGAAGATTGATTGTTCGCGGGTTGCTGGTCGGGATGATTACAGGATTTGTGGGCGGAGGCGGTGGTTTTTTAATTGTGTCCGCGCTTGTGCTTCTACTGGGCATGACCGTGAAATCAGCAGTGGGTACTTCGATGCTGATAATCTCAATCAACTCTGCAATTGGTTTTATCGGTCATCTTTCTCTTGGCAAACAGATAGATTGGAAATTCATTTCCATTTTTACTGCGATTGCCATTGGTGGAATTGTAATTGGAAATATTCTTTCCGGGAAAATTTCGGAAACAAAACTCAGAACTGTTTTCGGCTGGTTTCTGATTGTGATGGCAACATCTATTCTCGGAATGGAGATTTACAGGGGGATGTAGATTTTATCCAAACAACTCCCGCTCCACCAATTCACACAGAATATGACCCATGAGAATATGCGCCTCCTGAATACGCGGTGTATTTGCTGAGGGCGCTCGCAAAAGATAGTCGCAGTGCTTTTCCATTTTTGATTTCCGTGTTCCCGTCATGCCGATAGAAATCATCCCTTTTTTCTTCGCTTCAACAAGAGCATTCACCACATTCATCGAATTTCCTGAAGTGGAAATGCCAATAAGAATGTCGCCCTTTACGCCTTGCGCCTGCACGAGGCGGGCGTAAACTTCTTCAAATGAAAAATCATTGGCGGTGGCGGTCAGATAAGAAGTGTTTACATGAAGAGCTTCCGCATAGAGCGGTGCGCGGTTGAGCATAAACTTACCCGATAATTCTGCCGCGATATGCTGCGCATCGGCTGCGCTGCCTCCATTACCACAGAGCAGCGCTTTTTTCTTGTTGCGAAATACTTTAGTAAGCACTTTGGAAATCCAATCTATTTCCTTGAGCAAATTTTCATCTCGCAGAATTGCCTCATGCACCTGCACCGATTCACTCACGATGTCGCTTACGGTTTTTTGCTTCATTTCCGCTGTGCGCGATTTGTTATTTTTGCTGTCGCAAATTACGAACAACTTTTATGAAATATCATCTCGTTTCGGGCGGCTGCGGATTTGTGGGACGCAACATTGTAAAACGCATTTTAAACACAACAAAAGACGGAATCATTCTCGTTGACGACCTCTCGGTGGGCACGCTGCCCGCCACGTGGGATTGGCTACAACCGTATGAATCCAAAAACATAAAAGACGTTGAAGTAATCGGCAAAGAGGGGCGCATCTTTTTCTTCAAGCAAGACTTCCGCGAGTTCCTGCGAAACCTCATGCAGGATTCGCTCTACTTGAAAAAGCATTACGGGATTGACGTAGAAAAATTCACCGATGTGTTTCACTTCGCAGCCATCGTGGGCGGTCGTGCAAAGATTGATGGCGACCCGATGATGGTAGCGATTGACCTCGCGATTGACGCAGAGTTTTTTTATTGGGTAGTTCGCCACCGACCTGAGCGCGTGATGTATCCGAGTTCGAGCGCGGCATATCCCATTGGCTTGCAGAAAGAAGAAGGCGCGGTTGCGCTGAAAGAAACTGATATTGACTTTGGCGGAAACCTCGGCAAGCCCGACATGACTTATGGCTGGTCAAAACTCACTGGCGAATATCTCGGCAGAATTGCAGCGCAGTATTACGGCATCCATGTAGCGAGTGTGCGCCCGTTTTCAGGCTATGGTGAAGACCAGGATTTGACGTATCCTGTTCCTTCGATTGCCGCGCGCGCTGCGCGCAAAGACGACCCGTTTGAAGTGTGGGGCAGCGGCAAGCAGGGGCGCGACTTCGTGCATATTGATGATTGCGTGGACGCGATTTTTCTCGCGCTTGATAATATCAAAGACGGTTCAGCCATCAATATCGGCTCAGGCAGGCTTAATTCATTTCTTGAAATCATCGAGTTGTTCTGCAAGTTTGCGGGCTATAAGCCTACCATCAAACCTTTGCTCGACAAGCCTGTGGGTGTTTCCAAGCGCCACTCTGACATGACGTATGTAAACAACACGTTCGGCTGGAAACCGAAAGTATCTTTAGAAGAAGGGATGAGAAGGGTGTATGAGCAGGCGGTGAAAAATCTTGGGAAATAATAACCAAGCATCAAAATTCAATAATCAATAAAATCCGGATGCTCGATTGTAATTTGAAATTTGATTATTGGAAATTATGAAACGTATCGTCTGCTTCGGTCCCGGTCCGCAATTCAAAGGCGGCATTTCCAATTACAATACTTCGCTTGCTAAAGCGCTTGATAAATTTCCCGAAGCGGAAGTGCACATCGTTTCGTGGACGCAACAATACCCTGCAATCATTCCGCGTGATTTCATTGACAGGGCGAGCCGCAAGGATTTGCTTGAAGGCACACGCATCAAAGTGAAATACATCACCAACTACAACAACCCGTTCAGCTGGGGCGCTACATTTAATTATATCAAAGACCTGAATCCCGACATCGTGATTTTTCAATGGGCAATTGCCCTGCAAGGACTACCGCTCGGTTACATCGCCCGCAGGTTGATGAAATTGAAAAATGTAGAAGTCATTTTCGACACGCATTTCGTGAAACAGAAAGAAGCGAGCAGCATTGATAAATTTTTCTCGCGTTATGGATTGGGGAAAGCGCACACCTACATCGCACACGCAATGCGCAACGCGGACGAGTTGAAAGAGATGTATCGTGATAAGAAATTTACGATTACGGAAACGGGAGAACGCGCGAAGGAGGGGAACACAATTATCAAGTTGTATCATCCGGTGTATGACATGTTTCAGCCCGATAAAAATTTCGATCTTGAAAAAGTGAAGCAGGAATTGAAATTAAAAAAGCATGTGTTTCTTTTTTTTGGGTTTATCCGCAAATACAAAGGATTGCACAATGTCATCCGCGCGTATGCAAGAGTTGCGCATCAGCGCAACGATGTGTCGTTGCTGATTGTCGGAGAATCTTTCTGGCAAACCCTCAACCCGAATTCATTCAGCGCAAAAGTCAAGAAAGCATTGTTTGGCTTTGCAAAATCATTGTTGCTGAAAAACTCCGATAACGAGCAGGATTATCAACCACTCAAGTTGATTGAACAATTACAACTTCAGAACTCCACTACAGTAATTAATCGTTTTGTGCCGAATGAAGAAGTGTACAAATATTTCCAGGTTGCTGACTGCATCGTAAATTATTATCTCTTCGCCACGCCTTCAGGCGTTGAGTCTATTGCCTACAATTTTCATCTCCCCATTCTTGCTACGCGCGTGGGGCATTTTCCAGAAACGGTAAAACCCGGTTACAACGGCTACATTGCCGAGCCGGATAATATTGATTCGATGGCTGCGCAAATGCTGAACATCATCGAGCATCCTATTGATAGAAGCCGTGTCGCTGAAACTGCGGATAAATTCAGTTGGGTGAATTACGCGAAGGCACTTTTGAATAAGTGATGGTGTCATGCTCCCGCACCCGCAGGATTCCGGCATCCCCTGATTTTTATTTTGAGATTGCGGAACAAGTCCGCAATGACACGTTATTTAGATGGGGATTGCGGCATGAAGCCGCAATGACAAAACAACTAAACCTTTCCCCTTAATACCTTCGCCCTCCTATCCTCTCCATCATGGCTCCAGCCCGGAGGGTAAAAGATGTATTTCAGTTTTGTTTTGAAATCAGACGCGCGTTTTATATCCGTACACAAATCTTTGAACTCGTGTGAAGCAATTTGAAAGAGATTATACGTGTGAATATTATTCGTGATGCCGTAAACAGGTTTCTCCTTTTCGTCTTCTTCCTGAAAGGTGCCGAACATTCTGTCCCAAATAATAAAAAGACCGGCATGATTACGGTCAAGGTATTTGTGGTTGGAAGCGTGATGCACGCGATGATGTGAAGGCGTATTGAAAATCCATTCCAGCGGACCGAGCTTTCCAACTAATTGCGTATGAGGCAAAAATTGAAAAATCAAATTGATAGACATCATTGTCATTATCATGATTGGGTCGAAACCAACGAGCGGCATCCACAGCCAGAATACATATTTATAGAGTTGCTCCGTCCAGCTTTGGCGCAATGCAGTGGAGAAGTTGAGCATTTCTGATGAATGATGGTTCACATGCGCAGCCCACAAGATGCGCACCTCGTGACTCAGGCGGTGATGCCAGTAAAAACTGAAGTCATCACCAAACATGCACAGCACCCACACCCACCATACGTTGCCCAATTCAAGGAATGCGAACTGATGCAGAAAAGTAAAAACAAAAAATGCGGCAATCTTTACTCCCAGCCCAATCACTAACGTCACTGCGCCCATTGAAATGCTTGCAACGGAATCTTTCGTGAGATAAAGATGGAGATGCTGACGCGTATTAATGATTACTTCAATCGCAATCAGAATAGCGAAGAATGGCGAGGCAAAAAGCAGCGGGTCTTTTTCAAACATGGCGCAATCAAAAGTAAGAATTCTGCTGTCATGCCGGACTCGTTCCGACATTCCCAACTCATATTGTCATAGGTCATTGCGGCTTTATGCCGCAATCCCCTCCTTGTCTTTATCAGGGGATTGCGGAACGAGTCCGCAATGACACTATTCACACCTCTCTCTTTCTCTTAAATTTGCTCCGCGAAATGAAATCATCAAATCATCCCTCCAAAATTCCTTACCTCGTCTATGCCGATGATGCGGGAAATATTCTGGAAGACATACGCTATGAAGCTGTTGGCAGAAGCGGCAGAGAAACGGTGCGGCTCGTGAAAGAAGATTTCATCGAACTGCCCGAAGGAAGCGAATTTTTCTTTATGCCGCAGCGGCTGCCTTATGGTTTCAATCGCAAAACAGGAGATATTGAACTGCGCGATTCAGGAAAAGCCGTTGCTGTTTTCGTTTCACCTGCGCATACGCAAACGTATCTTTCCGCTTATGAGAAGGAGGAGAAAGCGCCCGTGCTCCCGCTTTATGCTTACACCGCAGTGGGCTGGCTCAACGGAAAATTTTATACCACAGCGGTACGCATCGAGCCTGATGTGCGGCAGGATTTCGACCAGTTTAATTTTCCAACTATTAAGCGGAAGGTAACTGCTTTCCGCAAAAAATATCCTGACAATAAATTGGTGGAGCATCTCGCCAACAATTGCGCGCTCACCTATCACTGCCGCGCTGCGCAGAATTATTTTCTGAATCGCTGGGAATGTCCCATTCCCGCATCGCCCGCTTGCAATGCAGAATGTCTTGGTTGTATTTCTTTGCAACCGGAAGAAAATCCGATTAACTCTGCGCACTTTCGTTTAAAATTTCAACCGTCAGCAAAAGAAATAAGCGAGGTTGCGATTGACCATATCGAAACAGCGCCCAATCCGATTGTGAGCTTCGGGCAAGGATGTGAAGGCGAGCCATTGCTTGTGTGGGAAGCCTTGCGCGATGCAATCAAAGAAATCCGCAGGCAAACTCCTGACGGCATTATCAATATCAACACCAACGGCAGCAAGCCTGAAGCGGTGGAAGCATTGTGCAAAGCCGGATTGCAAAGCATACGCGTGAGCATGAACAGCGCACAGAAAAACTGGTACACCAATTATTACCTGCCGAGGAATTACAAATTTGAAGATGTCGTGGAATCCATTAAAGTCGTACGCAAACACAACGGATGGGCTTCTATCAACTACTTTACTTTTCCTGGATTGACAGACAGTCCCGAAGAATACGAAGCGCTGCGCAAACTCATCCGCGATACCAATCTCTCCATGATTCAATGGCGCAACTTCAACATTGACCCCGACTGGTATTTGAAGAAAGCGAAGATTGGCGAAACAGGAAAAGGGCTTGGCATTTTACACATCATGCAAGCGTTGAAAAAAGAATTTCCGCACTTGCGGTATGGATATTTTAATCCGTATTTGGGTGTGGAGGGTGGAGGGTAGAGGGTTGGGTGAAAAACTCCAAACTTTAAATTCCAAATTCTAAACTCAACCCCGAACACCCCACCCTCAACACTCAGATGCCCTATAACCGCTATCCTCCCGCTGTACACATGCTGCTGGCAACATTCTTCTTTTCCCTCATGAATCTGAGCATCAAATTTGTGACGCATATTCCTGCGGTTGAAGTGATTTTGTTTCGTTCAGGCGTTTCTCTTGCAGCAAGCTATTTCATGATTCGCAGGCTCAACCTCAATCCGCTGGGCAACAACAGAAAGTTTCTCTTGCTGCGCGGTTTCTTCGGAATGATTTCGCTCACCACTTTTTTCTTCACGCTGCAAAAAATGCCGCTTGCCAGCGCAGTGACGCTGCAATATCTTTCCCCCATCTTCACGTTGTTATTTGCTGTATTCTTTTTGAAAGAGAGAGTTCACTGGATTCAATGGCTCTGTTTCGGAGTTGCATTTGCAGGCGTTGCCATCATTCGCGGATTTGATGACAGAGTGGAATTGCCCTATCTCGTGCTTGGAATTATCTCCGCGATGTTTTCAGGATTAGCCTATAACTCTGTGCGCAAGTTGCGCGACACCGACCATCCGCTGGTAGTAGTATTTTATTTTCCACTTGTCGCATTCCCTTTTGCGCTCGTGGGATGCTTCTTCATTTGGGTCACGCCCGTTGGCTGGGATTGGCTCTGGCTTATCCTCACAGGAGTGTTCACGCAAATTGCGCAGGTGAATCTTACACATGCGTTGCAAAACGAAAAGCTCGCTGCCATTTCAGGGCTGAATTATCTCGGCATCATCTATGCGTTGTTGCTCGGCTATTTCTTTTTCGGTGAAACCTACAACTGGATTGTGATGGTGGGCATTTTTCTTGTGCTCACTGGCGTGCTGCTGAATTTCTTTTTGAAAACCGGAGATGAAAAACATTAAACTTGAAAGAGAATTAATTCAAGGATGACACCTCAAATTGTTGATATTCCTTTGCCCGATGGCAGCGCAACTAAGATTTCCGTTTTTCAAAAAGCGGATGTAAAGAATGATGTGCTGATTCTATTTCCTGCAATGGGCATTGCGGCTTCTTACTATGAAGCATTTGCAATAGCGCTTGCGCAAAAAAATATTATTGCCATCACTGCCGACCTGCGCGGACTGGGATATTCCAGTATTCGCCCGTCAGCGAAATCTGATTTTGGCTTTCATGAAATGCTTGAGTTGGATTATCGTGCAATCATCCGTATGTCGCATGAACTCTTTCCAAACAGCCGCATCTTTTTGATGGGGCACAGCCTTGGCGGTATTCTTGGCAGCTTGTATAGCACCAAGTATCCAAACGATTTGCACGGATTAATTCTTACTGCTGCATGCAACATTCACTACACAGGTTGGAGCGGTTTTGATAAATGGAAAACACTCGTTGCTACGCAGGCATTTGCAAAAATTGCGGATGCGCTCGGCTATTTCCCCGGGCATCGGCTTGGCTTTGGCGGCAAGGGCGCAGCGCGTGTTATCAAAGACTGGAGCTACACTGCGCGAACAGGAAACTTTAAAGTGCTTGGAAATGATTTTGATTTTGAAAGCAATCTGCGAAATGTTGTAAAACCTGTGCTCGCCCTGTCATTTGCAAAAGATGAACTCGCGCCTAAAAAAGCGGTGGAGAAACTGCTCGGAAAATTCAATCCCTCTACTCCGGTTACTCGCCATCACCTTACAACAATCAAAGGAAGCGATATGTATTACTCACACTATAACTGGGTGCGCAGCAATGAGGAAGTGATTGGGTTGATTGAGGGGTGGTTGGGGTAGTGAAAGCTATGAATCAAACACGCTTGCATCATCTATTTCAGTAAAACCGAATTACGCACTCGTATTCTTATCTCATTCCGCTTCTGTTCGGTAACAACTATAAACGGATGTATCAGTTCAATGTCTGAACTGAATAATTGCTGCAACGATTGAATCGTAAATTGGGATTCAAAATGCCCCGGTTGCAGGTAGATGATTCCGGTAAAAGGGATGCGCTCTGTAAAGATGATATTACCGAAGTCTGTATCGTGCGTAATAATGATTCGGTCAAGAGTTTTGGCTTTCTGAATAATTACTTTGTCGTCTGTCGCCTGCAACTGTTCCTGAAAAACATTTCGGAAGTCGTACCCTTCTTTAATAAAGTAAGCAATTACTTCAGGGTCAATGTTCTCGTCAGCGAGATATTTTAATGCGCGCCAAATCATGCCACATTGCGCAAGTCAATCAGGATTTCGTTGCTCACCACTCTCCCCGCGTAAAGTATCGCCTCTACTACTGCTTCTCTTTTCAGGTGCGGATATTTCTTCACAATGTCGTCAATCGTTGCACCAGATGCTATCAGTTGCAAAATAAAATCAACGCTGATGCGCGTGCCTTTAACGATAGGTTTACCTCCAAGTATCCCTGTGTTGCTGGTGATATGCTCGAATGTCATAGCTGAATTTTCTTTTAAATTTAGGTGATTTAAGGTTCAGGTAAAAGTGAGCGAAAGAATTGCAAAAACCCTTACTCCCACTATAATTGGGTGCGCAGCAATGAGGAGGTGATTGGGTTGATTGAGGGGTGGTTGGGGTAACGTCCCGGTATGCTTTGTCCACTGTGCAACTCTTCATGGTTGAAAAACTTCAATATCTGCTATTCATCCCCGCTTTTCTTTGCGTTGTTTGCAGTAGTTTATTTTTTTTCAACAAAGGCATAGAAAAAGTTAATTGGCAATTTTATTTTATCATCACCTCTTATTCTAATTTTTTCAATTACTATTGGAGTGCCTTTCATTTTCGGAAATCTTTGCTTTATTGTTTTCTTAACATTCTCCACAATCACAAAGTGATAAGTATCCGTTAACAAAATATCAAGAGTGTTTTCTACATTATCGCCAGGATTTTGATCTGGGTAGTTAGTGTAGCCTACCCATCTCTGTTCGCCAGTATCAGACAGAAAGCTATAATAGAAAACAAATTTTTGATTTATGTTACTGAGGTCAATAAGTGCTGTCAAACACAGTTCGTCAGTAATATCTTGATTCACCTGGTAGTTTATATGTTGCCATGATTTAGCGACAACTTTTCTTAAATCTGTTGTGCTTTCATTCATCACTTGGGTATTAAGGATTGATTTTGCTTCATCAGACCTGACCCAACCAATTAGTGTGTCATTTTTTTCAATTTCATGGATGGCAACTGATGCATTATATTTTAACTCCATTCTGTCCTTGAAAAAGCGACAAGTCTTCGATTCTACAAACTTTTTAAACTCAAAATATTCTCGCACATTCTCTTGTTCCACCACGTTTTCTTTTCCTTGTTCTTGTATTTTTTTGTTTAATCCAGGTTCTCCAATTACCAAAGCAAAAAATGGAATTCCTTTGGTCATTGCATGCCGATACTCCAATTCAACATAATTTTTCTTGGTATCTGGCTCAATGCTTCCATATCTGCCTCCAAGAATTAACATGAATATGTCCGAGCTTTCTATTCATCTTTTTATTGTTTCTATTTGGGAGTTATTCTCCGGCTTAAATAACTCCATCCCTGCTGGTATGTACCCTGCATTTAAAATTGCTTCAACAGCCGCTTGTCTTTCGTCAACAAGGTCTATATACGTGGACGAGACAAATACTTGAAATTTCTTCGTCATTGATATTTTAAATTACTGTAAACTCATAAGCAGGAAAGGTTCCCCTTCTTTATCCACCCCGCTTTGATGTGTTATTGGTTTTCAAAACTTATTCAACAAATCCTCACGCCTGCCCTTCGTCTTTTTTCCTGCCGGAAAATAACCGTATAATTGCGCCACCGGCAGCGATGCCACCGATGATAAACACTTTAGCGAACTTGGCGAAGAGGAGTCCGATTTTGGCAAACAATCCTGTTTTTGCAAGAATGCCTCCTGCAATCAACCCGCCCACGCCATAGGCAGCGATTTTATCGTTGCTTTCATCAAAATCTTCATAGCGGTTGCCTTCGGTGAAATTCACGCTGGCGAGAATCGCGTCAATGTTTGTTTTGATTTCGTACAATTGGTCCATGCCGCCAATGGCATTCAGCACAAGCACGCCTTTTCTGCCCAGCACACGAATATTATAATTCAGCGTTTCGGTGCTGTCATTTTCAAATTGCAATCTTTTCGCCCAGTGCAGCTTCTTCGTATGCTCATCATAATAAGGCGGTGAAGCCCATCCCAGCAGTTCAACAGTAGAATAACCGGCTTCTTTGCGCTGCGGATTTATTTCCTTCACCTGCTCCTGCATTTCTTCCAGCAAATCATCATAGTCAATGTCTTTCGCGTCATCATCCTTCACATGTCCGTCTTCCTCATACAAAATTTCAATTGCCCATGTAGCCGGATAAATCGGGCTTGCATCCGCAGGAAAAATCATCCCGTTTGTTTCGCTGGGCGGATTGCCCCACAAATCGGCAAGCACATAGCTGCTTTGCGCGGGGTTGAGGTATTTGAATCCCACGGGAATAGCAAATGTCGCAAGCCCGCTGCCCAAATCAACTGAGCCGGTTGTATCATAATTGAGCATCTGCAAGCTCAATGAATCATTGAGTTGAATTACGGATGAATCATCCGAAACAACAGCGGAGGAATCTTCCTCTCCTTGCACATGCAGGAAAGACAACGCAAGGAGGGTTAACAGGATAAGAATCAGCTTTTTCATAACGGTTGGTTTTTGTTAGGTGTAATAAATGTACAAAGCATTTCATTTTTGGGAAGAAAATTTCTCATTTATTTTATCCACACACGCAACTTTGCGCCTGTTTACATTCATCCAATTTGTATCTTAGAAAATTTTTCAGGAAAGCCGCATAGAAGCGCCCTATGAACACTGCCGATACCATGCAATCAACGGAGAAATTCGCAACGCCTTATATCAAATTTGACAAGAACCAGCTTATCAACCTGCAATATGCGCTGAACAAGGAATTGCTGCGCACCAATAAGCGCGGGGCTTATGCAAGCTCCACGATTATCGGGTGCAACACGCGCAAATATCACGGCTTGCTCGTGGCGCCACAGCCGCAGTTGGATATGGAGAATCATGTGTTTCTCTCCACGCTTGATGAAACCGTACTCCAGCGCGATGCGGAGTTTCACCTTGCCATTCATAAATATCCCGGTTTGTTTCATCCGAAGGGGCATAAGTATATCGCTGATTTTTCAAGCGACCCGATACCCTATTGGATTTACCGCGTGGGCGGTGTTGTGCTGAAAAAAGAGATTTTATTTTCATCGGATATTGACTGCGTGATGCTCCGCTACACGCTGCTTGATGCGCACTCGCCCACTACATTGCGCCTGATGCCGCTGCTTGCATTCCGCAATTATCATTCCCTGAGCAAAGCGAATATCTATGCCAACAAGAAATATGAAGATATTCCCAACGGAATAAAACTGCGGCTCTATAGCGGATATGCTGATTTGCATCTGCAAGCATCGAAGGAGGCGGAATATGTTTCCAGCCCCGATTGGTATTATAATTTTGAATATCCAAAAGAACAGGAGCGCGGCTATCCTTTTCAGGAAGACCTTTTTGTGCCGGGCTTTTTTGAATTCCAAATAAAAAAAGGCGAAGAAGTTGTTTTTTCAGCAAGCCTTGAAGAGATGAAGCCGCGCACATTAAAAACCACTTTTAATAAAGAGTTGAAAGCGCGTGTGCCTCGTAACAGTTTTGAAAACTGCCTGCTAAATTCCGCCAAGCAATTTATTGTGGAGCGCGATAAGAAAACAGAGATAGTTGCCGGCTACCATTGGTTTGGAAGATGGGGACGCGACTCGTTCATTGCATTGCCGGGTTTGACGCTCGTAACCGGACATGCCGAGCAATGCAAGGCTGCACTCAACACGCTCGCTGCGCAAATGAAAAACGGGTTGTTTCCAAACATGGGCAACTCCTACAATAGCGTGGATGCGCCCATGTGGTTTTTCTGGACGTTGCAGCAATACAGCGAGTTCACTGATACAGAGGTGAAGGTATGGCTCACGTTCGGAGCAAAGATGCGCGCCATTCTTGAAGCGTTTCGCAAGGGAACAGATTACAATATCAAAATGCAGGAGAATGGTTTGATTAGCGCAGGCTATCCCGGTGTGGCGCTTACATGGATGGATGCTATCGTTGATGGAAAGCCGGTGACGCCACGCACAGGCATGGCTGTGGAAATCAATGCGCTCTGGTATAACGCAGTGTGCTTTTCTTTGCACCTCGCAAAAGCTGCGGAAGATGAGAAGTTTGTGAAGCAATGGGAAGACTTGCCTGCATTGATTTCCGATTCTTTTGTGAAAACATTTTGGAGTGAACAAAAAAAATATCTTGCTGACGTGGTGAATGGAAACGACAAAGACTGGTCTGTGCGCCCGAATCAAATTTTTGCGACATCGCTCCCCTACTCGCCTCTTGATGAGCAAATGAAGTTGGAAGTGCTGGAGAAAGTGAAAAATGAATTGCTCACGACACGCGGATTACGCACACTTTCACCGAAAGATGCAAGCTACAAAGGCGTTTATTTTGGCGACCAGAAAACGCGCGATGCGGCCTATCATCAGGGAACGGTGTGGGCATGGCTGCTGGGGCATTTTGCGGAAGGCTATTTGAAATTGCATGGAGCGGAGGGAATACAATTGGTCAAACAATTGTATGAAGGATTCAGCAGCACGATGATGGAGCATGGCATCTGCACCATCTCTGAAGTGTTTGATGGCGACCCGCCACATCGGGATGAAGGCGCTATCTCACAAGCGTGGAGCGTGGGGGAACTTTTGAGGATTGGTTACTTAATTAAACAAGCTGAAAGCTTTAAGCCCTAAGCTAAAAGCTAAAAACATTGGAATAAAAAATGTTTAAGAAGAAACTTAAAACTTACAGCTTAAAACATACAACTGCTTCATGAAAGTCCTGATGTTCGGATGGGAATTTCCTCCTCACATTTCCGGTGGGTTGGGCACCGCCTGCTATGGACTTTCGAAGGGTTTGCTGCATAATGATGTGGAGGTGCTGTTTGTTGTGCCGAAGATGTTTGGCGATGAGTCGGGAGGCAACATTCAGTTGATTAATGCGAGTGAAGTTGTTGTGAACTTTCACGAACAGTCGTATCAAGACCTGTGGCGCAAGCTCACCATCATTGGCGTGCATTCGTTTCTGCGTCCGTATCTATCACCTGATGAATTCACCACCATCAGTCGTTTTGCGAAACTCAACCGCACGGAGATGCACGAGAGCGTTTTCCAATCGCACTTTGAATTCAGCGGCAAGTATGGTCCGAATCTGTTTAAAGAAGTGGCGCGCTATGCCGTAATTGCTGCACAAGTAGCAGCGACAAAAGAGTTTGACGTGATTCATGCGCATGATTGGCTCACGTTTCCCGCAGGCATGGCAGCGCGTGAGATAAGCGGCAAACCTTTAGTGGTGCATGTACACGCAACAGAGTTTGACCGTTCGGGTGAAAACATCAACCAGGAGGTTTACGATATGGAGCGGCAGGGAATGCACGCTGCCGACAAGATTATTACCGTAAGCAATTTCACACGCAACATCGTGATTAACCGCTATGGCATCGCGCCTGAAAAAGTGATGACCGTGCATAATGCAGTGATGCCGCTCAATCAAAACGGACATCCTGTAGAAACGCATATCAAAGAAAAAATCGTGACGTTCCTCGGCAGAGTCACCTTTCAAAAGGGACCCGATTATTTCGTGGAAGCAGCTTACAAAGTGCTGAAGAAAGATGACAACGTGCGCTTCGTGATGGCGGGTTCGGGAGACATGCTCAACAAAATGATAAGACGCGTAGCGCAACTGCGCATCGGCAATAAGTTTCACTTCACCGGCTTTTTGATGGGCAAAGAGGTGGATGATATTTTCGCTCTCAGCGATGTGTATGTGATGCCCTCGGTGAGCGAGCCGTTCGGCATCTCCCCGCTGGAAGCCATGCGCAGCAGCGTGCCGGTAATTATTTCAAAACAATCAGGCGTTGCCGAAGTGCTGCGTCACGCCATCAAGGTTGACTTCTGGGATGTGGATGCCATTGCCGATAACATCTACGCGCTGCTGCATTATGACGGGCTTCCGAAAATGTTTGTGAAGCACGGCAAAGCCGAAGTAGAAAACATGAAGTGGGATGACGCGGGAAGGAAAGTGAAAAAGGTGTATGAGGAGTTGGTTTGAAGTTCTACGTAATAAGTTATAAGTAAAACGCAACGGGCTGTCTGCATAAAACTTACAACTTAAAATTTTTAGGCATGCAAAGAATTGTTCTGCTCAGTTCTGCGCAAAAGTAAGGTCAACACCCACCGCAAAAATCAGCGCATTCTTCGCTGATGTTCTGTTGTAAGGGATCATGTTCGACTCAAATACGCCATTGGAAAAAAGATGTTCGTATTGATTTGTTTCCTTTACAAACTGCGTGAATAACACGCCTGCGTTGCACGTGATTAATTCATTAATCGTATATGCTCCGCCCAAAGCAATCGTATGTCCTGGAATTTGATAGTCAACTTCACTTTGATAATTCTTGTCCACGTTCGGATGATTGTAAGAATAGCCTCCGCTCAATTTTGTTTTCTCCGTAAGCAGGTATTCAACGCCTGAAGTCACTTCAAAATAATTTTTATTGACATCCTTTTCCCTGCCTCCGTAATCCACCATCTTGCTGAAAAAATAACGGCTGCCCATTGCCGCGAGGATACGTTTCGTGAATTGATATTTCACTCCCGCGCTTATATAACCCGGAAAATCTGAGCGCACTACCTCTCCGTTCGTGAATTGCCCGCCTCCATCTTTGCCTTCACGCACGATTGTTTTCAGCGAGATAACCGTTCTATGTTCGTACTTAATTCCGATGTCTAATTTTTCAATAGGGGTGGAATGAATCCCGATAATCGGTGTAATGCCTTGCCCTTTTTGAACTACATCCACATCCCTGTCAGCCGCCTGCTCATCAAAGAGCGTGGCTGCCGCATTCACCAAAATACTTTGTGTTGGGTTCAACCCCGGCTGCTGGCTTACGAAGCGCAAATAATCAGCCGGGTTTTGATAGCCTCCATATTGCGGCACGTTGATTTGAATATTCTTTACGAACCCTTCTGAACGCGTGGTGGAATTCACATATCGCCCCGCAAGCGCAACAGAAATGTAATCATTGAATTTGTAAGATGCGCCAATTTGATAGCCTGGCGAATAAGCAACTCCGTAAGAATAAAAATCAAAACTGTAGCCTTCAATTTCATTATAGCCGGGATTGTATCCAGCAGAATTTGTCAGCGCATTATTCAGCCCGTCAAGGATGCTCATCTTCAACACTGGCGGAATATCGGACATGCCCATATCTGCTGAGGGCAGGTTGTTGAATGTCGCTCCTCCCCCACCCCCGGCAAGCAACGCTGCTGCCGAAAGCACAAGACGGTTTTTCTTCCACGCAACAAAAACACCCGGAAAAAAATAAGCGCGCACATAGCCTTCGTTCTCCGTTGGTATTTCATTCAGATATTGATAATCGCTGGTAAGGTCAATCTTCTGCCGCACGAATTGATTACTCACCGAAAGATGAAACCCGTTTTCCAACTTCGTTAGCCCTGCCGGATTGGTATAAACCGCGTCAATCTCCGTAGAAGATTCACGCGCGGGCATCCTGATAAAGTGCGCGCTCTGGTTCGGAATATTAAACAGATTCACTTGCTGACTTGCTGCTTGCGCAAGCAACTCAACACTTATTAAAAGAAAAACAGACAGCAGGTATTTTCTCATGCAGGGGTTTTAATTGCCGTAAAATTACTGGAATGCTCCAATCTTTTTTTTTCTGTGTCTCTATTTTAGCACAGTGGAGTGTTGTGGGTGGGGTGTTGAGCAAACCAACATTTTCACTTATTGTACTTATGCGAATTAAGCAAGCACCCAATTAGAAATTAGGAATTGAGAATTAGGAATTAAAAGGCAATTCGTAATTCCTAATTCTCAATTGACAATTTCCCCACTCAACACCCGACACTCATTTACTATCTTTGCCGACATTTTTGAATTTTCAAATCACTCAATTTTCAAATTAACTTATGGGTCTTCAGTGCGGTATTGTAGGTCTTCCAAACGTAGGTAAGTCAACTCTGTTTAATGCGCTCTCCAATGCAAAAGCGCAGGCGGCAAATTTTCCTTTTTGCACCATCGAGCCGAATGTGGGCGTAATCACCGTGCCTGATGCTCGGCTGGTAAAGCTTGCCGAATTCGTGAAGCCGGAAAAAATTGTTCCCACCACGATTGAAATCGTTGACATCGCTGGATTGGTGAAAGGCGCGAGCAAAGGCGAAGGATTAGGAAACCAGTTCCTCGGAAACATCCGCGAGACAAACGCCATCATCCACGTGTTGCGCTGCTTTGAAGATGACAACATCGTGCATGTGGACGGCAGCGTAAATCCCGTGCGCGACAAAGAAATCATTGACACCGAGTTGCAACTCAAAGACCTCGACACCATTGACAAAAAAATGCAGCGCCTTGAACGCGCTGCAAAATCAAACGACAAAGACGCGCAGGTGTCAATGGAACTGGTAAAGAAATTAAAGTCACATATTGAAAAAGGATTGTCCGCCCGCTCGTTTCCTGAAAAGTTTGAAGACAACAAAAACCTCGCTGACCTATACCTGCTCACTTCAAAGCCCATTGTATATGTATGCAACGTGGATGAGAAGTCAGTGGTCAACGGCAACAAGTTTGTGGAGCAAGTGCGCGAAGCAATTAAAAATGAAAATGCAGAACTGCTCATCATCTCAGCCGCCATCGAAGCCGACATCGCCCAGCTTGAAAGCTATGATGACCGTCAGGCATTTCTCAGCGACCTCGGCTTAAAAGAATCAGGCGTTGCGCGTCTTGTTTATAGCGCATATCATTTGCTCAACCTCATCACCTATTTCACCGCAGGCGTGAAGGAAGTCCGCGCATGGACAATTCACAAAGGCATGACCGCACCACAGGCTGCGGGTGTCATCCACACTGATTTTGAAAAAGGCTTCATCCGCGCAGAAGTGATTGCTTATAACGACTACACGAAATACGGCAGCGAATCCGCCTGCCGCGATGCGGGCAGGCTGCGTGTGGAAGGCAAAGAATACATCGTGCAAGATGGCGATGTAATGCACTTCCGTTTCAACGTCTGATGCCTCATCCCGCACAACCCAACACCCCACACTCCACCCTCAACACTCACCCCTAAAACGCCTCCCCAATCTGAAAATAAAATCCTCTTGAGCCGTCAAATCCAAAGGCGGCATCAAAGCGCACATTGATGCGCTCCTTTGCATCCAGCGTAAACCGCACCCCCCCGCCAATCGAATGTTTCAGTCCGCTCCATGACAGATCATGAAAATCATGCGTCACATCGCCCACCCCGTAAAAACCCGCGCCAATGAACCGCCACCAAATCGGAAAACGCCATTCCACCTGCGCTGCCATCCAATGCTTATCGCGGTATCTGCCCATGTAATAACCGCGCATCGTTTCCACTCCACCCAATAAAGCTTGCATTTTAAAAGGCGGCTCATCCGCATGAAAACTCAGCAACGCCTGCACCGCAATTACGTTGCTCTTAAAAGGATTAAAATACCTCCGCGCATCAATTTTAAAATTTGCAAACTCAATATTGCTGCCCAGCCAGCGCGGATAAAAATGATTTGAGAAAACCACAAACCAACCCTTGAAAGGGAACATACTGTTGTCGCGCGAATCATAAATGGCAGCAACACCCGCGCCCGATGCGCGATAGCCCTCGCTCCCCGGAATGCTGCCGTTTGCAAGTTGCCCGCTCGTGTCCGTTTTCAAATTAAAAGCATATTCAAAACGGTATTGCAAACCAAGATGCAGATTTTTCGCAACCTGCCGCGTGGCGCGGTTGCGAAACACAATATATTGCGCTGTAAAATTTTCTTCGCTTTCCTCTTTCGTATCGTTGCCGATACCCCAAAAATTCTCAGGAAATTTCTGATACACAAACGCGCCATTTACCCTCCATTTATTTTGGTGGAAATAAAAATCCCAGTTGGGATTTACGATGATTTGCTTTTCCAGCGTGTAGAGAAAAGTCGTTCCCACCGTTGAAAGGTTGCTCACGCTGTCGTTTGCAAAACGAAATAGATATTGCCCCGAAAATCCAAAACCAAAGCTTGTTTCAGGACTGTATGTAATAAGCGGGAGCGGGAGCACCATCCCGTTTTTTGTTTTGAACCGTTTGAGAAAATTTTTGTCTTTCGTTTTTTGTCCAAATGAAAAATTTACCAGCAGCAGGCATCCGAGCAGAAAAGTGATGGTAATTTTTTTCAATGACGTTGATTTGAGAATTGGCAGGGCGAGATTCTTCCCGCAAAGAACGCAAAGGAAGCGTAAACTGCACGGGTATAGGACAAAATTGCAAAGAGCGTGGCTTTTCCCCTTTTAGGGGAAATACAAAGGGGTATCAAATTTTGGCATACACTCTATTTCTTCCATCAAAGGTGGAGAGAAGCCCACCATGCGAGCTGGTGCAATTTGTCCTACACCTCCACAAGATGAAAACCATAGCGCAGATTATCTGTTAATTTCGTTCAACTAATTTTTATGAAACAGATACACATCCTTCTCTTAGCTGTTTTTGCCCCCTTCTTTGCATTCAGCCAAAGCCTCACTGCCACTGAAGTCATCAAAAAATCTGATGATAAAATACGCGGCAACTCCAACCGTGCAGAAATCAAAATGACCGTAGTCCGCCCCTCCTGGACCCGTGAAATGACCATGAAATCATGGGCAAAAGGCGATGATCTAGCGCTCATTCTTGTTACATCACCTGCCCGCGATCAGGGCATCGTTCACCTTAAGCGCGACCGCGAGTTGTGGAACTGGCAACCTTCCATTGACCGCATCATCAAACTGCCGCCATCCATGATGCTGCAATCCTGGATGGGTTCTGATTTTACCAATGATGATTTAGTAAAAGAATCTTCATCCGTCAATGACTACACCCACGCATTTGGAAAAGACTCAACCATCGCAGGCATGGAATGTTTCAAGCTGATTCTTAGTCCCAAGCCCGGTGCGGCAGTAGTTTGGGGGGAAATCTATACTTGGATTTCAAAAAAAGATTTCATCCAACTATGCGTAGAGTTTTATGATGAAGATGGCGAGTTGGTAAATACGATGATTGGCAGCAACATCAAAGACATGGGCGGCAGACTGCTCCCTGCAAAATTAGAAATGACTCCTTCCGACAAAGAAGGACACAAAACCATCATCGAATACATTTCCATGCAATTCAATGAAGAAATGAAAGAAGATTTTTTCACCGAGCAGAATATGAAGCGGGTGAAGTAACAGCGTTAGTCCTTCCCCGGAGCCTTCTCGTCAACATTAATGCTGTCGGGGCGCATGGAGTCAAGCACTAATTTTTCGGAAAGCACTTTGAACGTGGTGCGTCTGTTTTCCTGATGTTCTGCTTCGGTACATTCCACGTCATTGAGGCAACGGTTAATCAATTTGGTTTCGCCATATCCCTTTGCTTTTAGTCTTCTTAAATCAATGCCATTTTCATTCATATAGCGCACAACCGATTCCGCTCTGCCCTGCGACAACACCAAGTTGTATTCATCGCTGCCGCGCGAGTCAGTATGCGAACCGATTTCAACAATAACTTCCGGATTTTCTTTCAGCAGCATTACAATCGTGTCAAGAACTGGTTTTGAATCAGCGCGGAGAGCAGTGCTGTCATAATCGTAGTAAATATTTTCAATCACGATTTCTTTCTCTTCATAAATGCGCTCCATCAGCACATGCACCTTCACGGTGATAAGAATATTCTCCAAATCACGCAAGTCTTTTGTAGTCGCCTCAACGGATTTTTTAAAATAATTCTGCTTCTCAGAAAAAATTTTATAGTTGGAATTTGCTTCAAGCTCAAATTCAAACTTGCCGAACTTGTTTGAAAGCACTGTGTCAATCTGTTTCAGTCCTGCTTCATATTTTTTCAGCGTAAGCAATGCTGAAGGAAGCGGCACGTAGTCAATCACTTTGCTGTTTGGGTCGGTTGGGTTTTCAAAAATTTTCTCCAGCACAATACCATCTAACTTATAAATGTTCGCATTAGCAAGCAGGAAATGATAAAGGTCGTCACCGCCCATACCGCCCTCGCGCGAAGAAGAAAAATAACCCGATGAGCGCACGGGATCGTTTTCATCTTTCGGTTTTGTTTTTTCAAAAAGGATTCCGAAATCGTCAGCGCCAGAATTGAGCGGTGGCTTCAGGTTCACCACCGTCTTCCAGATTTTACCTGCTTTCTGCGCAGAGAAAATATCCAGACCGCCCATGCCGGTGTGTCCATCCGAAGAAAAGTACAACGTGCCTTCTTCATCCACAAACGGAAACATTTCATTGCCGCTTGTATTGATTTCACCGCCCAGATTTTCTGGTTGTGTCCAATTATTTTCCTCGTAGTAAGAGATGTACAAATCTTTCCCGCCATAGCCGCTTTGCGGAACATCGGCTGCAAAAATCATAGTATTTGCATCCTTTGAAAGCCAAGGCGTTCCTGTGTTCACCGTATCTCCAAATAAGTTTACCGGAAGGGGATTACTCCATGCTACGCCATCAAAAGTGGACTCATAGATTTTGCAGAAATCATCTTTCTTTCCCTGCGAGCCGCAGCGCGTGAAGTATGCAATATTGAAATCTTCATTGTAAGCGGGAGTGCCGTCATTAAATCCGCTGTTCATCTGCAAACTGAAAGGCGCGTACGAGCGATACTCTCCGTTTGATTCCCGCTTCGACAAAAAAATGTCAGAAAATTTTTCGCCCGTCCAATTATAAGTTTCTCCTCCGGTAGCGTCAAGCCTGTCAGAAGTAAATATCAATTGCTTGTCTTTGAAGAATACTGAGCCGTATTCATTTGCTGTCGAGTTGAGATAATTGAGATTCGTAATCGTCATGTTTGTGCGCGCTGTTTGCCACTTGTTCGCTTCTTTACATGCTTTGATTAATTCCTGCGCGCGTTGTTTGTTAAACGGGTCATCGCGCCCGTATTCATTAAACTGCGTAATCGCCTGATTGTATTTTTCATTCGCCATCAGCATTAAACCATAGTTGAGTTTAATTTCCGGTTTTTGATATTCGAGCCGCAGCGCTTCAGCATACCACTTCTCCGCTTCCTTCACATTGTTGCTTAGGCGATAGCTTTCGCCCGCCATGAATGCCTTCTCTGCTTTTTGTTTTTGTTCGCTTTCTTGCGCATACTCAGTTTTAAACAACGATGCTGCGAGCGCATAACTTTTTTGCTGAAACGCCATGCTGCCATCTTTGATGTTTTGAGTTGTGCCGCACGAAGAAAAAAGGGCAACGGCAAACGAGAGCAACAGCAGAGGCAAGAAACAACCGTAAATAATTTTCATTGCAGGAATTAACGCTTCAAGTAAATAAAAAGTTGTTTTTAAAATTAGGTAAAAGGGAAAGGAAGATTCTCTTAAAAAGAATTGCAAGCGCTACCGGCAACAACAATTTTCTTTCCACCAATTCACAACAAGGCTATCGGTAGAAAGAGTCGCATTTGTGTGGCGGCACACCGTGTTGATACATTGGTCAACGGTGCAGGGGTCGCCATCATCACAATCAAGCGAAGTAAAAATGCAAACTCCGGCAACACACGCATCGGTTGTGCATCCGTTTCCATCATCGCAAACAAGCGGAATGAATACGCATGTTCCGTTCACGCACGTGTCTGTAGTGCAAAAATTTGCGTCTGCGCAAAACAATGTGTCGCAGGCATTGCAATCGGAAAGAACAATAAGGAGGTGCGATGCTGTTGCAGTTTGTCCTCCGCAAGCATCTGTAACTGTAACTGTATAAAGTGTGGAAGCCGCGGGTGCTACGTTGAAGCTATTTGTTTGCTGTCCGGTGTTCCACTGATACGTAAAAGGAAGCGAAACGCTGCCCGCTGCATTTGCTGCGAATGCGGCAGTTTGCGCTGGGCAGATCGTGTCAGGCGCAATTATGTTAACAGTAAGCGGAGCATTGTCAAGCAGAAAAAGCGTATCGCTTTTAAATAGTCCGCAGGCGCAGGCATCAGGATATGTGAGGATAACAGTTTCTGTTCCTTCGGGTATTGCGTCAAGAATGGGAGAGATGCTGAGTTGTGCGGAATCCTCATTTGCGGGAATCGTGATGCTGTGCGGAATAATCGGAAAATCCACGCCCTCTGTCGCGATGCCTGATACTGTAAAGTTAATTGTAACCGCATCGGTGGATGGAGAATTTCCTTCGCGAAAAAAATAGAAGCTGCCATCAGTGCAGCCTTCGTAAGCATCGTCAATTCCCTCTGAGGAAGAAACGCTGATTCCGATGCTTTCCCCGCCTGAGAAACTCTGCGCCTCAATGAACACACCCGAATCATATTGGTAGTCGCCCACATCAGCAATCACAAATTTGATGTGGTAGGTGTCGCACGGAACAACCACCATCGTAGCGGTGAGTACGTTTGTAAATGCATCGTATTGCGTAACTGATGGTGTAATGTTGGTTCTGTAAAAATTGGAATAACCAAGACTGGCGCAATTCGCAGGATTGTTCACTCCGCCCGCGCTGCCGCTGTTTACGGAATTAATTTCTACGGGAATATTTGTGCCCGGGATGATCGCCACATTGGTGTTGGGCGCATAGCCGATGCCATTCACAAGAAAAGCAAACGCATCATTAAAGGGGGAGCATACAAATTCAGGATATTCTTCAGAAGCAAAAATGTAGCGAAACACAACGCTGTCATTCTGCGACACAAAATCAAATTCAAGCGAAACAGCATCCAATGAACTAACGCCCGCAGCGGCATTCAAATCAGCATCGCCTGGAAACAGAAGCTGGCTGGAGATACTGCTTGAACTATTCGGTCCGCGCGCATTTGTCGTAGTGCCCGTTGAAAGCAAAATGCCGCTTGTGATGCCCAGCGGGTTGCCGTTTGCAAAATATCCCCGCGCTTGTGTCGAACCCGAAGCTGTGATATTAAAAGCCTCTACACAGGAGCCGAGCAGCACATCCTGCACAAGTTGCTGCGGGGTATATGTGGTGTTATCCGTAGTAATTGAAGTAGTAACATTTGAACAATTGTTCCCGATTCCGAATGTGGTTTGGCTGGTAGTAAACACTCCGCCATTCCTAATGAGCATGCCATTGTAAAACACATTGTAGTAACCGTTACCATACGTGCAGCACATTCCATCATTAAACATGTCATGTATCATAAACATGAAACAGTCAGATGAACTCACGCATACCTGCTCCGTGTAGAGCATGTTGCCGACATAATTATCCCCGTCTGCAATGAGCGTTGAAGTGTTTTGGTCAAAAATTTCCCAAGATGTTTCTTCTCCGAAATCATCGGTGAAAATCTGAACGGTGATGGTGGCATCCGGGCATTGCCCCGCTGCTGCGAGAGAAAGCAGCAACAAAATAGTCAGCCCTGCCGGAAAGTATCTTAACATACGCAGTTGATAGGAAAAAAACTTTTATTGGAACAGCAGCAATAACAACATGTTCTGACATTAGCAACAGGAAGTTAGCCGCTTCCCAAGCAGTCACAAAACAAAAAACTGCCGAAGTTCTTACCTTCGGCAGTTTCTCCCTTTGTTACAAGGCGCACCTTGTTCGTTGAATTATTCTTTAATCAGTTTTCCGGTGAAGGAACTTTCAATGCCGCTTCTGTTTACCAATGTAAGTTCATAGAAGTAAACACCCGCTGCAATATCCGCTCCGCTCCATTTCACATAATGCTCGCCCTTCGCTTGTTTTTCGCTGACAAGTGTTGCGACTTGCTGTCCGAGGAAGTTGTGAATTTTCACCACTACCGTTGCATCCGCTTTCAGGTTATAGTGAATTACCACTTGTGTGCTGAACGGATTCGGGAAAGCAGCAGGCGCATTTTCCAGCAAGCCCGGACTGTTTATGCCGGTAATTGAAATTTTGAAACTATATGTTGCGCTCGTTTGCGCGTCATCTCCATCAGTTGCAATCACTTTCCACTTGTAGGTTGAATCCATTGTGAAAGCTGATTCGCCATTGAAGAACAACGAGGTAACTGACACGCCACTCATTGTTGTATCCAAGCCATGTCCTTTGATGTTCACTGCATATTCCACCGCATCACCATCGCCATCTTCCGAAGTTTCCCATGTGAATTCGATTGCTGACGGAGTAGAAACAATGCTGCCGTTTGTCGGAGTAAGCAGATTGAATACTGATGGAATATCTTCCACAGAATTCACCGTGATGCTGAATGTATCAGCGACTGTTGCGCCAGCCGCATCCATCGCCTCAATTGCAACTGTTGCAACTCCGTTTGCATTTGCATTGAACGTAATATCCAATTTGTGGTCAACATCAATAGACACATTCACCAGCGAAGGATTACTGTGCATTGAAACGGTGTAAGTCATGTTGCCGCCATTTTCCGTATCGTTGAAAATGTTTTCCAGATTCACATAATCTTGAATTGCAGCAGCATCTTCATTCACCGTGATGTCATTGATATGCGTTACGATGTAAGGTTTATCATTCACATTGTTCACGTTGAGATAAACTTTCGCTGCATTCATAGTATACAACTGTCCGTCAAAGCCATTCCAGAGGAAACTATCCACGCCTGCAAATTCATCAGCAGGATCGTAAATCAAGTCAGCGATGTCGCTCACTGAAATTTCATCACCGCTATTTACTGCAATAAGATTCAGCAACAGTGTTCCATTCACCGGCAGTGATACGATTTTAATTTTCGTCATTGCATCGTTTTCTACATCGGTATATTCATCCGTGAAGTTGTCAGCAATGAAGCCGATGCTTTTATCTTCCTGACCTTGCTTATACACATCTGTGATAACTGGCGCATCATTTACAGGAGTTACAACAACTGTGAATGTGTGAGTAATAACATTGTTATTTGCCGCGCCATCATTTATTGTAACTGTAATCACCGCAGTGCCGAATGCATTTGCAACCGGAGTATAATTCAGCGTTCCTGCATTATCGGGGCTGTTGTAATTCACCACAACACTTGCGATCAACGAAGGATTGTCAGACGTTGCCGTTACAGCAAGCATTTGAATTTCATTCAGACCAGCCGTACTGCCTGTGATTGAAATTGTCTGCATCGCAGCATCTTCAAGAATTGCCGCAGGATTTGAAATCGCATCCAAAGTCGGCTCATCATTTACTGGATTTACAACAACTGTGAATGTTCTTGTAATCGTGTTATTCACCGACATGCCATCATCAACAGTTACTGTAATTACAGCACTGCCGGATTGATTTGAAGCAGGCTTGTAGTCTAACGAACCGGTGCCTGCAGGATTCACATAGTTCACAGTCGGGTTCGGAATCAAAGCCGGATTGTTTGAAACGGCAGTTACCGTTACTGTTTGCATTTCATTGAAACCGGCAGAAATGCCAGTTAAGCCAATCGTTTGAATTGCCGCATCTTCATCTATCGCAGCAGGATTTGCAATCGCATCTAAAGTCGGCTGATAGTTTGTGTCAACCACTGCGAAGAAGAATTGCTCTGCATGTGTATTGTTTGCAGCCTGCGCATCATCAGCGGTGATAGTGAATGTTTGCGAGCCGGTCATGTTTGCAATCGAAGTGATTTGCACTGTTCCGGTTGTACTGCTGAAGGTTACATTCGCAAAGCTCACTGTCGTGGGATTCAGCACATACGTCACTGTTTGGAATGTTTCATCCGAAGGAACAGGAGCAGGCGTCACAGAAATTGTTTCCGTTGAGGAGAAATTCTTGAACACCGTTACGCCATTATCCACTGTAAACACAGGCGCGTCATTCACCGGAGTTACCGTGAGCACAAATGTTTCTGAATGGAAACTATTTTGTGATTGACCATCGTTCGCCATAATCGTGAATGTGCGCGAGCCATTCATGTTTGCAATCGCAGTGATTTGAATTTCACCTGTTGTGTTATTGAATACAACCGTAGCAAACGGCACTGTCATGGGTGAAAGCGAGTATGTTATCGTTTGACTTGCTTCATCCGCAGGCACAACAGAAGGAGCCACAGAAACCGTTTGCGTTCCTGCGAAATCTTCCGCCAGCATGAGGCTTGTCGGATTCATTACAAATTTCGGAGCATCATTTACGGATGTCACCGTGATGATGAATGTTCTGATGAACGTGTTGTTTGCGGCTTGTCCATCATTCACCGTTACCGAAACAGTTGCTGAACCCCATTGATTCGGAGCAGGCTGATAAGATAATACAGCAGTTGAATTCGGGCTGGTATAGTTCACCGTCAGCGTGGAGAACAATCCGGGATTATCGGAAGTAACAGAAACTGTCAGCGTTTGATTTTCATTTCCACCGGCAGAAATTCCCGTGAGATTCATGTTTTTAAGTCCTGAATCTTCCAGCACCGCAGTTGGATTTGCGATTGCATCCAAAGTAGGCTGGTCATTCGCTGTATTCACAGTGAGCGTAAATGTTTGCGAAGCTGTATTATGCTGCGCCTGCCCGTCATTTGCAGTTACAGTAAATACCTGTGTGCCGGAAACATTTGCAACGGAAGTGATAGTTACTTTACCTGTGCTGCTGTTAAATGAAATTGTTGCAAACGAAACTGAAGCAGGCGACAGAATGTATGTTACAGTTTGACTTGCTTCATCCGCAGGAACAATTCCCGGAGTTACCGTTACAACTTCGGTCGTTGCGAAATCTTCATCAACAGTCACATCACCGCTGAGTGTAAATGCCGGAGCATCGTTCACCGCAGTTACCGTGAGCGTGAAAGTTTCTTCGTGGATATTATTTACGCTCTGCTCGTCATCAGCAGTAATCGTGAATGCCTGCGAGCCATTTGTATTTGCCACAGCATTAATCGTTACTGCACCTGTTGCGCTATTAATCGAAACAGTTGAAAACGCAACCGAAGCGGGAGTTAAAGAATATGTTACTGTCTGTCCTGCATCCACCGGACGGATTGCACCGGGCGTAACTATAACAACTTCTGATGTCGCAAAATCTTCACTTACAACAACATCACCGCTTGTTGTAAACGCAGGCGTATTGTTGCCTTCATTTACGGTAAGCGTGAATGTTTGAGTATGCCTGTTGTTTGCAGCTTGTCCATCATTAGCAGTTACAGTAAATACCTGTGTGCCGAATTCATCAGCAACGGCAGTAATCGTTACATCACCGGTTGCGCTGTTGATGGAAACATCTGCGAACGAAACAGAAACGGGCGATAAAGAATACGTAACAGTCTGACTCATTTCATTTGCAGGAACAAATCCTGCGCTCACGGTAACTGTTTCGGTAGTTGTGAAATTTTCATTCTCAGTTACATCACCGCTCAGCGTAAACACGGGAGCGTCATTCACTGAATTTACAGTAAGCAGGAATGTTTCCGTATGGATATTATTTACGCTCTGTCCATCATCGGCAGTAATCGTAAATGCCTGGGAGCCGTTTGCATGAGCAATAGAATTAATTGTTACTGCGCCTGTTGCGCTATTGATAGAAACCGTTGCAAAACTTACAGACGAGGGTGACAATGTATAAGTCACTACTTGTCCTGCGTCAACAGGTCTGATTGAACCCGGAGTTACAGTTACAACTTCTGATGTGCTGAAATCTTCATTTACGATTACATCACTACTGGTGGTGAATACAGGCGTGTTGTTGCCTTCACTGACAGTAAGTGTGAAAGTCTGTGAAGTTGTGTTGTTGATTGCCTGTCCATCATTCGCAGTCACCGTAAATACTTGTATTCCGAATTCATCCTGCACGGAAGTAATTGTTACTTTGCCCGTTGTGCTGTTCATCGAAACAGTTGCGAATGAAATTGATGCGGGTGAAATGCTGTAAGTCACCGTCTGGCTCATTTCATTTGCAGGAACAAACCCTGCGCTCACGGTAACTGTTTCGGTAGTTGTGAAATTTTCATTCTCAGTTACATCACCGCTCAGCGTAAATACCGGAGCGTCATTCACTGAATTTACAGTGAGCATGAATGTTTCCGTGTGAATGTTATTTCTACTTTGAGCATCATCAGCGGAAATTGTGAACTGCTGCGATCCCTGTTGATTGGCGATTGCAGTAATTGTTACTTCACCGGAGTTGCTATCAAAGGAAATATTTGCAAACACAACCGAAGCGGGCAACAAGGAATACGTTACTACCTGACCTGCTTCATGCGGGCGCACTGCATCAGGCGTAACTGTAACAACTTGCGCTATTGCAAAATCTTCATTTACCGTTACATCACCGCTTGTTGCGAATGACGGAGGATTATTTCCTTCATCAACAGTGAGCGTGAATGTTTGGGTGTAAGTATTGTTCTGCGATTGACCGTCATTGGCAGTTACAGTAAATACCTGTGTGCCGAATTGATTAGCAACCGGAGTAATCGTTACTGCGCCAGTCGCGCTGTTGATGGAAACATTTGCAAACGAAACTGAAGCAGGCAACAAACTGTACGTAACAGTTTGACTCACTTCATTTGCAGGGACAGCAGCAGGAGCTACCGATACTGTTTCAGAAGTGTACATGCCTTCAACCACCGTTACATCTCCGCTCAAGGTGAATGCAGGAGCGTCATTCACTGAATTTATTGTCAGCGTGAATGTTTGCGCATGTGTGTTATTTGTTGATTGACCATCATTTGCAGTTACAGTAAATAATTGCGATCCGCTTGCATTCGCAACAGCAGTAATCGTTACTTTGCCCGTTGCGCTGTTAATCGAAACATTCGAAAACGAAACTGAAGCAGGCGACAAGCTATAAGTAACAACCTGACTCATTTCATCAGCGGGCACAGAACTTGCGCTTACCGTTACATGCTGCGCAGTTGCAAAATCTTCATTAACGGTTACGTTACCGCTCAAGGTAAATACCGGAGCATCGTTCACGCTATTTACAGTCAGTGTGAATGTTTGCGCGTGTGTATTATTTGTTGATTGACCATCATTCGCTGTTACGATAAACAATTGTGAACCGGAAGCATTTGCAATCGAAGTAATTGTTACTTCGCCTGTTGCGGAGTTAATCGAAATATTCGCAAATGAAACCGAAGCAGGCGATATGCTATAAGTAACAGACTGGCTTGATTCATTTGCAGGAATTGAGCCGGCAGTTACAGTTACATGCTGCGCAGTTGCAAAATCTTCACTCACCGTTACGTTTCCACTTAATGTAAATACAGGTGCATCATTCACGTTGTTTACTGTGAGTGTGAATGTCTGTGTCGCTGTGTTATTCGCAGCCTGACCATCATTCGCAGTTACGGTAAATACTTGGGAGCCAACTGCATTTGCAATGGCAGTAATTGTTACTTCACCCGTTGCGCTGTTAATTGAAACATTCGCAAACGCAACCGAAGCAGGCGACAGACTGTATGTTACTGTCTGACTTGTTTCATTTGAAGGAATTGAACCAGCGCTCACTGTTACATGCTGTGCCGTTGCGAAATCTTCATTCACTGTTACGTCACCGCTTAATGTGAAAGCAGGTGCATCATTTACGGAAGTTACCGTGAGGGTGAAAGTAGCAGTAGCAATATTGTTTGTTACTTCTCCATCATCAGCAGTTACAGTGAATATTTGTGAGCCGCTTGCATTTGCAACAGCGGTAATCGTTACTTCACCTGTTGCGCTGTTAATCGAAACATTCGCAAATGAAACCGAAGCAGGTGACAAACTATACGTAACCACCTGACTCATTTCATCGGCAGGCACAAAACCTGGAATTGCAGTCACATGCTGCGCAGTTGCGAAATCTTCATTCACGGAAACATTGCCGCTCATTGTGAAAACAGGCGCGCTGTTCACCGCATTTACAATGACAGTAAACATTCTGTCAAAGGAAAGGCTGCCATCACTCACAGTAACAGAGATATGCGCAACGCCAAATTGATTCGCAAGCGGAGCAAAACTCAGCGACCCTGTTGCATTTGCTGAAGTGTAATTCACAGCAGGATTTGCAATCAACGATGGATTATCGGAAACTGCTGACACGCTCAGTGTTTGCGTTTCATTCGGTCCAGCGCTGATGCCGCTCAGGTTTACGGTTTGTGTTCCCGCGCCTTCATCAATCGTGATGTCTGAAATTGCATTTAATGTCGGAGCGTCATTCACGGGATTCACCGTGAGCGTGAATGTCTGCGTAGCGGTATTATTCGCAGCCTGACCATCATTCGCAGTAACGGTGAATATTTGTGTGCCTGACATTTCAGCTATCGAAGAGATGCTCACTTGTCCAGTCAAACTATTTATAGATACAGTTGCAAAGCTGACAGAAGCAGGCGATATACTATAAGTAACTGTTTGCACAGTTTCATCCGCAGGAACAGTTACAGGAGTTGCCGTTACTGTTTGTGTTCCGGCAAAATCTTCATTCACAGTTACGTTGCCACTCAACGTAAATACAGGCGCATCATTCACTGCATTTAATTTCAATGTGAAAGTTTTTGTTGCAATATTGTTTGTTGCATAACCGTCATTTGCAGTAATCGTGAATTGCTGCTGACCGATTGCATTCGGGACTGCGGTAATCGAAACCTGTCCGGTGCTCGGATTGATTGACACATTTGCAAACGGCACAGAAGCAGGTGTCAACGAATACGTCACCACCTGATACGCTTCGTGAGGCGGAACCACAGCAGGCGCTACATTCATATAATTTGTTCCAACAAAATCTTCATTGAAAGTGGAACTGCCGTTAATGGTAAATGTCGGAGGTGTATTCGGCTTCTGCGCGACTTTCAACGCATTGATTTTTGCTTTGCCTACAACGTCCACCACTTTAATATTCAGCGTGGTGTCCATGAGCCTGAAGTTATGCGTGAACGAGTATGCGGTTTTGTATCCTGCAACAGCGATAATATCGAGGTCATTGATTACAAGGCTGTCTTCTACATATACATCAAACACGCGCTCGCCCGCATTCATCACGGTATTTTGCTCAGTCCATAAGAAGGTAACCGAATAAAGTCCCGGCTGGGCTTTGAAATTATATTTCAGGTTATTGCTTGTACTTGTAATGCGCTCAGACCTGAACAGTGGCTCATCATCTGTATTCAGAATGTCGCCAATTCCTGAATAATATTTTGCGGAACTGGGTAATGAATACAACCTGTCTGATTCAAACACATTTCCATTCACGGCATTATGATATGAACCGCCACAGTTGATACTTAATGCAGTGAGATATGCGCCTTCATCAACAACGCCATCGCAGTCATTATCTCTGCCATCAAGCAACTCAGGCGCACCCGGATAAACAGTGCCGCGCCCGTCATCGCAATCTAATTTATTCCATACGTAACCAACGCCTGGTTTTGAAACTGAAATCACTGAGTCAGTCGGTGAGCCGTAATAATCGCGGTCGGCATCTTTATACCATACGAGCGGAGTAGTCGGACAATTTTCCCACGGTGATTGCGGAGGATTTGCAGAGGTGGCAGCATAATCGCCCATCATATCCATTCTGTAGAAAACAATCCTATCCAAGCTGTACAACTGTGCGCGTCCGGAAATATCCATTGTGTAAACTCCCGCAAACGGAAATGTAACATACACTTCCCAGAAAGCGGATTCGCCCGCCCATGAGTTATATGTCCATCCGCCTAAATTGTTCTGCCACTGTTTCCACCAGCCGCTTGCAGAACTTTGCACTTGTCCGTTCTTTTCAAACGTGCAGCCGTGGTCGGGGAAGCGCACCCACACGTCATTGTTATGCGTGTTGAGCGGACCGCCATTGCGTGTGCGCATTTTGAAACGATACTTACCGGGATTGTTAATCTTGAATTCGTAAGTCATCATGCCGTGTCCTTTCTCACGGAAATAATTCGGACCCGTCCATGTGTAATATTCCGTGCCAGTGTAATTCGCGTAAGCCGTTTCAGAAGTCCAGCCAAGCGTGGCAGGCGCATTCTCAATTTCCATTACGAGCAATCCGTTTTGCTCCACAAAATATCCGCAATCAGCCACCGTGGATGAGCCTGTTCCGCTCAAGGAAACGCTCAACGGAGAATTGCTTCCCGTGTGATTGATACTCATTGTTGCAATTCTTGTTCCCGATGCTGAAGGAGTGAAAGTAACAGTGAACGTATGCGTTGCGCCAACTGCAAGCGTTACGGCTGAACCAAAATTGTGTAAGTAGTTTGATGCGTTTGTGCCGCTGATGGAAACGCTGTTAATGGTTAATGAAGCTCCGCCTGTATTTGTTAAAGACATCGTCCTTGGCGTAGAAATAACATTCACATCCGTTTGCGGAAACACCATGTTGGAAGGAACAGCAGTTAATACTCCCTGTGTTGCAATGGGCGCGATGATTTCAATTGCATTCACCTTCGCGTTATTCACGCTGGCTAAGAAATCAATATTCATCGTTCCATCGCTCACTGTTACGTTGAAGGTGCGCACATGCGCATTATACATTCCGACAACGCTGTAAATATCAAGGTCATCAATTACCAAAGCGCCTTCAATGCTTGCATCAAATACGCGCACTCCGGGATTAGATGCTCCAGTCCAGATTTCCGCGAAATGCAATTTCACGGTGTAAGAACCATTCTGCAACGGAACAGCATATCCGAAAGCATTTCCATAGCGCTCTGTTTGATAAAGCGCATCCTCAGTAGTTCCTGCGATTGCCTGTGTTGTGGTGCTTTTTGATCCCGCGAAGTTGCTATAATAAGTATCTGCAATAAAATTTTCTGTTGCAGCAGTTGTGTAACCCGGACCACCTGCATTGATGCGCACAGAAGTTTGCTGACCAACTCCAACACCCGTCATGTTGATGATAGTGTTCACGGCATTTGTTCCGCTGTGTGCAATCGTAAATGTTCCGTTTTTTGTTCCTGTTGAAGCAGGCGAAAAAGTAATATTAACTGCGAGGGTATCTCCGGCATTTAAAGCGATTGGCATTGCAAGAGGAGAAACGAAAGAATAATTTACGCCCGCAGACATTGAAAGAGTCTTAATCACCAACGCCTGATTTCCACCCGGATTTGTGATGTATAAAGTTTGTGTGTTTGAATTTCCAAGATGCACATTTCCAAAACTCAAATTGCCGGGCGCAACGGTGAGCGCGCCTTTCGTAACGGCAGTTCCAGTGGGGGTAGTTTGACCGAAGAGATAGAATGCTTCAACCGTGTTTAACTCTGGTGTACCGCCTCTGTTTCCGCAACCGGCAGCAATGTAAATACCATAGTTGTTTACGATAGCTTGTGTGCCGTGACGACCTGTATTCAAATCATCAAGCGTTCTCCATGAATTTGTATTCACATCGAGCGCTTCGGTGTGCGCATGCGCTGAATTTTGCGACATGCTTTCACCGCCAATGGCAAGAATTTCATCTCCCATTACAGCGAGCGCACAAGCTGCGCGTTGCGTTGGAATGTCGCCTTCCGGTGAAGCCAGCGTTATCCATGTTTGTTCGGAAATATCATACACGTCTGTTTCTGGAACGGTGGTAGCAAAGGTGTTTCCACCGAAGCCTGAAAGTCTTCCACCGATTGCATATATCTTATCGCCATGCAACGCCACCTGAAAATGGTCGCGTGCATGTGGCGCATCGGGCAACTCTGTCCATGTGTTGGTACGCGGGTCAAATACATCCATATAAGGAACCCAGCCTGAAACGTGACCGTTCGTGAGACCGGAAACCATATAAATTTTTTCATTGTAAACCACCACACCGGCAGAACCTCTTCTGCGCGATGCGGGAATATCCATTCCAACATGCCAGACATTTGCAACCGGGTCATAGATATAGATGCTTGGAACCGGAGTTTCATTGGGAAAATTTCCGGTGAATGCACCCACGACATAAATCAACCCGTTGAGCGGCACAGCCTGAAAGTGGTGCAACTGAAGCGGAGGAGCGGCAGCAGTTGCCCATGTTTTTGAATTGTAATTATACGCTTCAACCGGCTTTGTGCCGCGACCGCCAAGGAGATAGAACTTTGTTCCGCACTCAACAAATGCGCTTTCATGACGCGCAGTACAGGTATTGCCTGTGTTTATATTCACCCAGTTGCCAACGCCTTCCACCGGCTCAACTGCAATGTAATCCCATGTTGCGGAAAACGGAGTTGCACCGCGTGAAGTGGAAATAAATCCAACAGCAAGCACATTGCTCAACCACGCAGCGGGTACGGAAATCTGCGGACCTAAATTCGTTCTTGTGCCTCCGCCAAGTGAGTAAGAAGGCTGCACCATTTGCGTTGTGGGGTCAACTTGTAAATACAGATTCACGTGCGATGAACCGAGAATCGCAACGCTGTGCATCGTTGATGTAACAACGCCACCAACTTCTTTCACGATTTCAATTCCTCCCGCACCGCCATTTGCAGCGCAAACCATTTTCAAATAATTATCCTGATCGCCTGTGCCCATGAAAACGCCCATCGAGCGGAAGTTCGTTGGAGTCAATCCTGCAAACGGACCCATCACGCGACCGTTTACCACGTAGCCAAATGGAAATGAACCGACATTCACACCAAGCTGGTAAGCATATTTCTGCGTGTTTAAATTTCCAAGAGCATCCCCCGAAGGAATATTATCAACCGTGAATTTGTAAGCAGCGCCACCTACGGTCATGTTGTCCATGTCGTAAAGATTCATGTAGTCGTCAACATTATTCGTCATCACACCGGTGTAGCCCCAGCCGCCAATACCGCCATTGTTGGTGTTTTGGTAAGCGAATAAAACGGGGATAGTAGTTGTTGTGCCGTTGTTTGCATCCTGGGCGAATTTATCCGTGTTGTCAAGGATGCCATCATTGTCATCATCCGTGTCTATCAAATCAGAAACAAAATCATGGTCAAAATCAGAAGGAACGCTTGCTGGTGAACATTTGTCTGTTGCGTTTTGTGTTTCATCGCCATTGCTGTAGCCATCGCCATCATCATCAAGCGTGAGGCTGTTTGCATCGCCAGCGCAGGAAGCAAAATCATTCGGTTCAAAAATCACAATATCATTTGAGCCATACATCGCCACCCACATTGTTCCCGGAAAAATTTCATTGTCGCCCTGCGCAACAACATCTAAAGGAATAGAACCAATGCCTGAAGCAAGAATAGTTTGACCGCCAGGGGCAATCGCGTTGCCGGAAGCATTCATTTTAAAGCGATACAACTTGCCGTTGAATGCCACTGCAAGCAAATTTCCTTTCATTGAATTGCTGAAGTTGGAAGAAGTGTATTCCGCCATGCCGTTTGTGGAAGAGCAAATTGTGGTAAGCGAGCCGTTTGAGCCGGGAACGATGTATGTACACTCCGCAGCGTTTTCCATGCCGAGCGGAATAGGAGTTTGCGGATTCGAAGTATTGAATGTAATGCTGCGATTCGCTCTCACAGGATTTGGAAAGCCCGCATAATAACCCTGCGCATTTACATAATGCAAGCCATCGCAGTAGGTAGTGCCCGGTTCGCTCGCAGCAATAGAACAAGCAGTTGGAGGACCACCCCAGCCGCCATTCGGACCATTATCAAAGCTGTACATCTTGTTTGTGCTGGTCAACAGCACATCATAATTATTTCTCCAGCCGGGCGAATAAATCGAAACCGGACTACCGGCAACGAGCTTACCTTGATTCAATCCGTCATTGCCGCCAAAGGGGTCATTCACATCATTACCACTCACGTTTGTGCGCGTTTCATCATCAAGCGTGGGCAAATCATACGTGGAGTTGCCGATTGCATTCAAATCAATTTTCAGGATAGCGGTGGAGTAAGCATATTCAGGCAAATAAGCAAAGTTGTTGGAAGGCGCGCCCATGTTGGTGTTGCCGCCCTGCGCCATATAAAGCACATTGTTCACTTTATCGTAAGCCAATCCGTTGGGTGAGTGGTTTTCTTCAGAGCGTGGTAAGCCGCGCACCAAATCCAATTTCACCCATGCAGAACCATTCCATGTTAAACGCGAAATGATACCAGAGTTGGTATCCAGATTTTTATCATTATTCGCCCCGCTTCCGCCCCCGATACGCGGGTCACTGGAGGTTACATAAATAACGGGGGTTGCCGCTGTTCCTGCCACTACGATACCCGTTACCTGACGTGTATTCACAGCAGCATTCAGCACACCATTATCATCATGATTCGGAATTTGCTTGATGAGTAAAATTTCTTCCGTATCGGTAATCTGGTAGCTGTTGGCGCTGTTGCGCGTCACGCTATAGACAAGAATTCTTCCGAACTGCTCCGCCACATACAACCGCCCGTCAGGACCGAATTGCAGCGAAGTGGGTTGTGAAAGATTGTCGCCAATCAGCGTGCTTGGAGTGAAGCTGATAGTTTGCGCCATAGCGCTTGAAAGAGAGGCGATGCAAATCAGCATCACGGAGAGGAAATTCCCTGCTCGCTTAAAACCGTAGGTCATCTTCAGATGATTTTGATGGTTAGTATAAATAAATCGCACACTTACCCTTCGCGATTCTTTAAGGGGCAGAACAGGGCTTTTAAAAGAACGTGTGCGACAACGCAAGTAAATTTCGCACCTCAAGGGTCAAAGTAGCGCAGGATTCGCTACTATGCAAATTTTATTTCCAACTATTGCGTTGCTTTCGTTCAAAGACCTGATTCTGCTCCTGTTAATACGGGGAAAATAAGTGGGTGGACGTATTATCAGGTTAAAAGTGGATGAAATGTTGGCAAATTGCAGAACCAACTATTGATAAAAAAGTATGAGGCGATTAGATATACGCAGAGTCGTTGCCATTTTTTTTATACTTTTTCTCTTCTTTCCTTTTAACAAAGCCCACGAGAAATTTTTTGAAGCCGGGTACGCCTTTCATCTTCGGATTCTTCCCTTTTTCCTTGTAGCGGTTAAAGAAATATTTTGTGGAAAGCACGGCAAACGCAGCGCAGGTGTTGTGATCAAGCTCATCGCTGAGGTTGTTGAGTTTCACATCTTTTACGCCCAGCGCTTTCATCGCTGCATACGCTACTTCTGAATTTTTGTAATTCACTTCCCTGTCACCTTTGCAATAACACAATTGCATCGGAGCTTCTGGCTTCCAACTCGTGAGATTGTTTTCGATGAGTCGTTTTTTAAATTCAAAATCAGGATTGTTCAGATATTGATACAGCATCGTATCGCTGATTACATCTTTGGGAATCTTCGGCAGCAGCGCATTCAACTCGTCAAGCGTTCTGCGGTCGTTGCGCTCAAAGAAAGGCGGGAACAGCGTATCAAAAGGCGTTTTGAAAGCTGAATACGGATTGTCCGTTTCCAAAATGCCATAGGCTTCCTGATAAGACAGCAGCAGGTAAGGCAAATAAAACGGGCGCGGATATTCCTGAAACATATATTTTTCCTGCTCGCCCGTCATGTCATACGCGCCACTCATGGGTGATGAAGCCGTTACCTGAAAGCGCGGGTCGTTAAGCGCTTCAATATATTTATGGGCAGCCATGGAAGCATGCCCTCCCTGAGAATATCCAGTGAGAAACAACTGCCCGTTATGTTTCAGGTTAAGTGTTTTATTCAGTTCATCCACCGCATAGAGCATATAAATAAATGAATATGCCTCGCTCCACGCATGTTGATACAGGTGATTTCCTTCACCCTTGCCGATGCCGTAATAATCCGGGAACATTGCGGCATAGCCATCGGTGGCAAACATGAGGCAGATGTTTTGCTGCGCATCACCATCCGAAATGTCGCGGTGTTTTTGAATTTGCGTGCCGTGCCCGAACATCATGTAGGGCACCGCCTCATCGGTTTTCGGCACATAGTAAATGCCCGAAGCAGTGCGCCATGTGCTATCCACCCATTGCACCCGATAGATGATTTCATACACATCCACGCCATTCTTCACCGGCATAATCATCTTTGGAATGCTCTTCGACTTCCATAATGCTTTGATGGTTGCTGAGGTGTGCGCTTTCACCAGCTCGTAGCTCACTAAATATTGTTTGGGATTTTCAGCGCTTGCAGCAAAACAAATAGTAGATACTGCAATAAAAAGGAGAACGGCTTTCTTCATACACTCAGGATTGAAACGGGAAAGAGAAGGTTGCTTTACACAGCAAAAGTAGATGAGTTTTCTATGAATTTTTTTTGCGCGTACTGATTTCATTTCTTTATCACTCGTACGCGCAGCGCCCTCGTCAGGGGGGAACACTCATCTATAATCAAAGCGTCATTGCGAGCGTAGCGAAGCAATCCCTAATTTTCATTTACCGATGAGCAAGGCATCCCGCATTGTGGGACTGACGGCTCTCGCGCCAAGCGAGGATATTTCCCCGAAGGGGATTCATCTTAGTAGAAATTACCTGCGGAATAAGAGGAGCTCCGTAGGAGCGCTATAAAAGGTAAGCTCTGTTTAATGTCGCTCCAACGGAGCTAAAACATTTTCGATTCCGTTTACTATTACTATTGAACTCCTACGGAGTTAGAAACCCCGTCATTTTGAGCGGAGTCATACGCAGCGAAGAATCCCCAATTTTCATTTACTGATTGGCAAGACACAAGGCAAGCAGATGATAAAACTCTAACTTACGCTACCCGTCTGCCGAAGCGCTTTGACGCAGGCAGATTCAATCCGGCTTTTATTTGCCTGCATGTTAGCAGCCCTAATTTTTAGTCAATTATATTATGCATGGCTATAAAGACTATTTCCTCATTTTTTATCACCCAAGTCAAATCATACAGTTCCGTTGGATATGATTTTCCGTTGGTTCTTCGCATTCCTGTGAGTTTATCCCAATTGTTTACCAAGATTTTGGCATCAAAACAATATCTGTCGTTCCGGACATTAACCATCATATAGTTTTTTTGCTCTCCGATGAAGCTTAGAAAAAAGTACCGGAAATTTTCAGGAGTAGAATTTTTCAGAACATCTCTAACCTTTTTTTGATACTCCTCGGTTAGAGAAGTGTGACTACCAAAATACTGGTCGGCATTAACACATTCCGGCTTTTTTGAAAAGAAGTGTTCCGGGAAATCACAACATTGAAACATTAATCCAAGACAAAGAATAATTCCAGTTTTCGCTTGGTCATGCTTTTTATGGCTGCTAACGGCTGGCGGCTTGGCGAAGGTGGCGATTTCGAAGCACTAAACTTTCTGCCACCACAAAACTTGATACGAAGCACAAAGCTTCATTTAACCACTGAACCGCCAATTTCTTGTAGGTGCTGTTACCAGCTGGCGTTCTTGTCCACTGTGCTTGTAAACCATTGTCGTTATTGAGTTGTCGTGTCATTGAGTGTCGGCTGTGCGTTGCGTATTTTATTTTTTTTTGAAGCGTTGGAAAAAATATTTTGAAATTCTTTTTGGGTGGCAAAGGTGGAAGCTCTTTTGCAATTTTTGGTCTGTGCGTTGGCTTGTGCGAATTGCAAATGTGCTTACACCTGTGCGATGGCTATTTTGTATTTAATGTCAACATAATTTCTCTAAAACTTGCTAATCCTGCTTCTAAGTTTTCAATAATGTCCTCCGCCAATACATCAGGGTCGGGTAAATTGTCAAGGTCTGCCAATGATTTATCTTTGAGCCAGGAGATGTCTAAACTTGTTTTATCTCTTGCAATGATTTCATCATAAGTAAACTTTCTCCAACGTCCTTCGGGATTAGTTTCTGCGTTATAAGTTTCTTTTCGTTTGTTTCTGTTGTCGGGTTTGTAGCAGGCAATGAAGTCTTTTAAAACTTCAATGTTTAAAGGGTTTTTCTTTAAGGTGTGATGAATGTTTGTTCTGTAATCATACACCCAAATTTCTTTTGTCCAAGGATTTTTGCTTGCAGGTTTGTTGTCGAAGAAAATCACATTTGCTTTTACGCCTTGTGCATAAAATATTCCTGTCGGTAAGCGAAGAATGGTATGCAGGTCTGTTGTTTCCAACAATTTTTTACGAACCGTTTCACCTGCACCACCTTCAAACAAAACATTGTCTGGCAATACAACTGCTGCCATTCCTGTTGTTTTGAGCATCGAACGAATGTGTTGAACAAAGTTCAATTGTTTGTTGCTTGTCGTTGCCCAAAAGTCCTGACGGTTATAGGTTAAATCGTCTTTCTCTTGTTCGCCTTCGTCATTGGTAAAAGTTTGCGAACTCTTTTTCCCAAAAGGTGGATTGGCTAAAACATAATCGTAAGTTGTCGGAGAAGCTGCAATTAAAGCATCAGCAGGAGAAATGAAATTATCGCTTTCTATGTCGCCAATGTTGTGCAAGAATAAATTCATTAAAGCCATTCGTCTCGTACCTGCTACAATCTCATTACCGAAAAATGTTTCCAATTTCAGAAACTTGTTTTGCTCTTTGTTGAGTTTATTGTTTTCTACTATGTAATCGTAAGCCGCTAAAAAGAAACCTCCTGTACCGCAAGCCGGATCTGAAATGGTCTTCATTGGTTGCGGCTGAATACATTCTACCATAGCACGAATTAAAGGACGTGGTGTAAAGTATTGCCCTGCACCACTTTTTACGTCTTGTGCATTTTGCTCCAACAGTTTTTCATAAATATCACCCTTAACATCTGCACCCATTACCAACCATTGTTCGCTGTCAATCATGTCAATGATTTTGGCAAGCATTGCAGGGTCTTGAATTTTATTTTGACTCTTAGTAAAAATCTGTCCCAAAATCCCTTTGGCTGTGCTTAACTCACGAAGTAGGGTTGCATAATGCAATTCCAGTTCTGCACCTTTTTTTGTGGTTAGGCTTTCCCAATTGTATGTTTTTGGAATGGGTAATTTTCTGTTGTGTGGTGGCTTGCTGTATTCATCTGCCATTTTTAAGAAAAGCAAATAGGTAAGCTGCTCCAAATAATCTCCATAGCCCACGCCTACATCACGCAGGGGATTACAGAAACTCCATACTTTGCTTACTATCGAAGATGTATTGTTACTCATTTTTTATTTTTATTGCTGGTTAATTTTATTACCTCTTTATCAAAATCACTTTCTATTAATCTGTCTTGCACAATGCGATATTTTTCAAATTCTTTTTCGGCTAATGCCAATGCTATCTCATGTGAAATTTTTCCCGCATCTTTCAAAATGGCTTGTTCATTGAATTGTAAAAATGCATCCAGCCTTTTTATCCAATCGTTCATATACATCACTACGCCTTTGCTTGCCTGCAATTCGGCAAAGTCCAGATACATGGAAACTATTCGATTTAAGCCGTCCAATTCTTTTTCATTCAAATAATTTTTTGCAATCCCAATATCTGTCTTTCTAATTTTTCCTTGTGGTGCATTTTTCCAGGTGGTAAGCCCCATATTTTCTTTTGTGCTTTCGGCCCTAGATGAAATTAATTCGGCAGCAGTTTGCCCGGTAATTGCCCAATGCAATTTGTTTTGTACGGTTGCATAAAACGTTTTGGTGGTTTCGGTATCCTTACTGTAATCGGCACTGCATGATGAATAGATGTCCGTAATCTTTTGATAAAATCTTCGTTCGCTGCTTCGTATGTCTCTAATACGGGCGAGTTGTTCTTCAAAATAATCTTTGCCAAAAATGTTGTTCGGATTTTTAAGCCGTTCATCATCCATCGTAAAACCCTTGATGATGTATTCCTTTAAGCGTTCGGTTGCCCAAATACGAAATGCGGTTGCTTGTGTGCTATTTACTCTATAACCTACTGAAATGATAGCATCAAGATTGTAGACCTTCACTTTTGTTTCCTGCGTTTTCCCTTCCATTGCTCCGTGTGGAGTGGTATGTTCCAAAATGGAACTAACCACTTCTTCCTGCAATTCGCCTGTTTCAAAAATGCTTTTGAGGTGCTTGGTTATAGCAGGGCGCTGCACCCCAAATAAGTCGGCAATTTTTTGTTGCGTGAGCCAGATGGTTTCGTTTTGCAAATAGATTTCCACTTTTACCTTTCCGTTTGGAGTGGTGTAAAGTAAAATTTCATTAAAGCCATCTGCGGCCGGTTTTAATTTTTTTGCCATGGTTACTGTTTCATTTTTACCAACTTCCCCTCAAACGCTTTCTTCAAAATACACTGCCTTAATGTTTCTGCCTGTTGCAAACTTTGGCTTATGGTTTCTTCTATTTTATCGCAAACAGTGAGTTTACTTTCTAATTCATCTACTATGAGTTGTTGTTCATCAAGTTTGGGCAATGGAATATTAACCTTCTCTAAAATATCTACATTAATATTTTTCTGTGCTGTTGCAGGAGCTAATTTTTCAAGCTTTGATTTGTGAGAAATGAAGAAATAATTTGTGTATTTATTTAAGAGTTTTCCCTGATTACACAATAATCCAACAACACTATCAGGGAAACAAGCTGGAAAACTTAGAATTGCAGTTTCTCCGATATTAGCTGCGATTGTGATGCATAAAGTTCCTTTAGGCCACAGCTTACTTTGTTGAAGTCCCATTTCACTATAGGTTTGACTATATTTTGTGATATAGCCACCATTCACTTCTCTAATATCTCCAGTTTGAATGAAGGGGTATTTCCCTCCAAAAAGTGAAGGCTCATTTCTTGGTCTGTGTTTAGATTTCCCCCTTTTGATTTCACAAACATCTTTTAGATAAGCAACTTTCCACCCCTTCGGCAATTCACCATCTTTTACATTTTTGTTAGTCAGTTTCCCTTCAAACGCCCATTTCAACAAACTTTGCCTATACACTTTTAATTGCTGCTGAGCAGTTTTGAGTTGGGTTATGCCGTTGTCTAATTCGCTGAAGAGTTCTTCTATTTTTGAAACTATGGTGAGTTGTTCGGGGAGTGGGGGAATTGGAAGTTCTAAGTTTTTTAAAATTCCCTGACTTATGTTTGGTTGTGCTCCACCAATTCCTTGCTTTACTAAACTTGGCTTTTTATAGAATAAGAAATGATAAAGGTAATTCGAATCAATATTTTCATTTTTGAAAATACCACATATCGCTTGATTGGTTGCAGCATCAATTCCTAAAAAAGCAAGTTTTCCAATTGTTGCACCGTATAGAGCAATTAGTAAAGTTCCTTTGGGGAATACTTTGGCACTTGAATTTTTAATTGCCTCTTCTGATATTTTTTCTTCTGTATCAAGTATTAATCCTCGATCTAATTCACCCGATTTTACCCAAGGTATATTTCCTTGATAAAATTTGCTATTGCCTCTATTGGGTGTTCCTCCGCTAGTAGTAATGCAAACTTCGCCTAGTTTTTTTAACTGCCAATGTTTCGGTATGTGGTTTATCTCACTCATTAATTAGCTACAATTACTTCAACATTAAAATTATGTTCTCCCTTTGTTCTTTCTCCGTTCAAGTCATTGAAGTTTGAAATGTCACGGGTCTTTTTGTAAGGGTCATAAACAAAACAAAATAGCTTTCTAAGCCATTTACATTCGTGGTATGATTCAAAATCAGCTTTCAATTGTTCTATAAAATGCGTTTCATTAGAATCTTTGGCTTTAATCATTTTTACTTCAACCAAAATTCTTTCTTCTCTTATTATCAAATCTATTTTAGTCGTTTTTGCCCCAACCTTTCCAATTGCGTCTTCATCCCTAAGGTTTGGAAAGACTGATTTGAGTATCACATACAAAATATCTTGCACATCATATTCATCCTCAATTTTAAAATCAGGATGGTCTTTTCTTCTGTTTTTAATTATCTTTTGTATTGCATTACTGAAATTGTTCAGCACGTCCCGAAGTACTTCGTCAGCAGTTTTATTTATAAACTTTGTCTGGAGCAAAGTCCTTGCAATATCTTCCAGTAGAATCTGCATTTGAACATCAATGTCAATTCCTAATGTAATACTTTGCAAAGCAGTATTTAGTTCTGTTTCATTTACCGTGTTCGTATCATAAACAGTTTTTATAAGAACAGCCAAAGAATCATTTAGTTCTAAAACCTCTTTTGATAGTTGAATTTGAAGCGATGGTTCAATTTTGCTCAAAAAGTATTTTTGCTTTAAGTCACTTTGCTGATACTTTTCTTTCAGTTGCTGACTCAGTTCATTTTTAGCAGATAAATAAAGACCTGCGAATTTGTAAATATTTGAAGTTGCACTAATTCCTTTAATCGGTGCTTTTGAAACTATTGAAACGACCTTTGAAATGTCAATGGTTTCTTTTTTATATCCAATCAGCGCAACTTCTTCTTCTGGGCTTAATTCAAATGAATGGTTTGGCAATTCCTCAAAAGATTGAGCATACAAATAAGCAGCTAACTCAATATTTTTATATTGGATTAATTTTGCCTTGTTATGCATTAATATTTCTCTTAGATAAACCATAATTTATCGCTTACTGCCTTTAATCGTTCATAATCCCAACCTTCTACTTTTTTCAATTCTTCGGTCATTTTTGCCATTAACGAAGGGTACATAATAGTAACGGTTCTTTTTGAAGGCATATAACTTCTATGCGACAAATGAGAGAACCAATAAACTTGTTTAGCGATATAGAACAAACTGGTAAAAGTGGAACGTTTGTCTAAATCAATTTTCAAAGGCAAATCGCTTTTACTTACAAAATGAAGCAAGGCTGAATGTTTGCTTAGCTGAATGTATGTTCCTTGATTGATGTCATTATTCCCATCATTATAATACAATCGGAAATTATGACCATAAGCCAAGTGAACCAATGCAAACTCAAAATTATAATTTGCCAATCTTTCTTTTAACCCGTTAATGGCTTTGATTTCATATTCTTCGCTGGCAGATTTGAATAAATGGAAAATCAAACGGAATGTTCCTGATTTACTCATTTCCTCAACCAACGGTTTTAATGTTTTGAAAAGATGGTTTTCTAAATTTTCAGCATAATTTGAAAATGAAGATAAAGGTGAACAGTCGCCTGTCATATACCTGCCATCATTATGAAAAACTTGTGCAATACCTAAAACAAATTGTCCATTTTCAGATAGTGTTGAACCAATGCCAATCACTAACTCATCTTTAAGTTTGTCTTCTTTTTCAATAGTCCAAGCTGTGCCACCCAATTTTGCATAAGAGTTAAGAGCAATGTTTGTCATTGTAAATTCGTTCAAATTTTGCCTGATAGTTTCAATTTGAATATCCTGTGTTGGTATTCCATTGCCAATGAACTTTGCCTTGCAAACGTAATATGGTGAATTATTTGGGCTTAATTTCTCCTGTGCTTCATTTACGATAACATAAATTAAATGACATTTAAGCAGTGATTCATCATAAAGCACTTCTTTGTAGCTTTCTAAATCTTTGTTTCTAATGGTCTTAAAATGAAAGATTAGAGAATTGAAATGAAAAACTTCTTTCAACTTCGCTTCCGTTTTCTTTATAAAACCTTCTGTTTCTCCTTGATATTCCGATGGGCAAACAATGCCAATATTAATTTGCTTGTTCTGATAAAGTTCTAATGAATAAGGCTGATATGCCTTAACCATTTGGTCATAGTACTTGAAGCCTTGGGTATTCTTTCGATTGCTATAAAAATATCGCTGTGGTTTTCCAATGATTTCTGATTTTATCAATTCATCTTCAAAAGGTAAGTATCTTTTCGAAATTGAATTAATCGCCAATCCGAAGGGCAACTGAATCTCCGTTTTGTTCTTTTCAAGCCATTTGTAAAAGTTATCAATTACCAAGAATACTTTAGCGTTCCTGTTTTCATCATTAATGATTTGATCATACTTGGCCGTTGCTCCTTTAGTTTCCAAGAATCGTTTTAATGATTGCCTATTTGCATAAATCCGTTCTTCATCACCTTTCAATCCCTTAATGTCAATTCCGTATTTTTCAAATTCTGCTTTACTCCAAGTAAATGAGTTTTTAAGTGATGTTGATAATGAAAAACCCAAAAGCAATTTATTCTCTTTAAAAAAGAAGCAAGGTGAAAAATGAACAATTCTGTTGACTGCCAAACCTTCTATGCTCCCATTAAGGATGTCTTTTGATGAAATTATTTCCCAAGAATTAGAATGTTTGTTCTTGAAAAGTCTGTACCCTTTAGGTTCAATGAAATTAATAACTGACCTTTCCAATATTTTGGAAAGTACTTTTGTTTTCTCGGTAAAGTCGATATTTATTTTTAAAGTATTTTCAGGAAGTTCGCCTTCATCATTCTTTTTCCAAATTAAAAACTTGTCGTCATCACGATAGAAGAAGAGATTTGGAAAATTTTCTTTTAATTCAATAAAGGCTTCTTTTGAAGCATACTTACCGTATGCAACTGAATCAATTGAAGCCGTTTTTGTAGGAATATCTACTTGATAGAAGTTTAAAAATAGTCCGCTCATTATGCTGCTAATGCTTCATTTAATTCATTAATAATTTCTTCTGTCTTGTCTCCGAACAATTGCCACATCTTCCCCAATCCGCCTTGTGCATTAAATGGGTTTAAATCAAAATCTTCTTTGTCAATATGAAAACTATTGATTACATAGTCTTTTATCATTCTTAGCCATTGCATTTGTTCTTCATTAAACTTGGTTGCCCCGGCTTGTTTTTTAAATACCCAATCTTGAAAATTCTTGTCCACTATTTTATCATAAGCCGTCAATGTGGTATCTATTCCGCTTATTTTGCGAATGAGAGAAACAATGGCAGTCAATTCATTTTTTGCTGAACCGTTGCATTGTTCCAAGGCTTCATAAGCCCGCCAAACATTCATTGGGGCAAGAGTTGGCTTGTCGTTTTGCAATTTCTCCAACACTTCTTTTATCATTGTGTAAGTCAGTTCTCTTCTTCGAAATGGTTGGTTGTAAAAAATCTGCAAAGCCATCAATTCATCTTTATGTTCTTGCATCCATTCCGCAAAATTGGCAATTAATTCTTTCGCTTTGTTTGTATTGTCTTTATCCCAACCAACGTGAATCACTTCATCAGGATTTGCCAAGTCAATTTTTTGTTCGTGAGCTTTGCGTACATTTTCAATGTATTCGTTCAGTTCGCCTGTAAATACTTTTGCGGCTTCGTTCTGTAAGCTTTCGGTTTTTGTTTTTATGGCTGTTTCAATTTCCACAGGTGCAGCACCTGCCATTTCGGTTCTTACTTTGCTTTCAATTTCTTCAAGTACATCAGGATTAAAGGCATTCAATAATTCTTTCACAACCTGAGAAACACTTTTTCCGTTAGCTTTTTCTGCAAATTGTTTTTTCTCTTTTTCTGTAATTTGTTTATCTAATCTTGTAAGTCGGTTTGCCAACGAAGTAAATAACTCTTCTTCTCTTGCTCCAACTGCAATGGCTTGTAATAAATCTTTCAGCGGAACGCCTGGCTTTTTCTCTAACGGTCGGCTATCTGTTTTTAAACTTTTGGTTACACCAATAGCATCCACAATTACAAAATGGTCTTTCGTAAATTTTGCAGTTGGAGTTACTTTTCGCAAACTATCTAAATCAATAGTTCGTGTTCCTCTGCCTTTCATTTGCTCAAAATAATTGATGCTTTTTACATCTCTCATAAATAGCAAGCATTCAAGTGGTTTAATGTCAGTGCCAGTTGCAACCATATCAACGGTTACTGCAATTCTAGGGTGATAGTCGTTTCGGAATTGAGATAAAACCGATTTTGGATCTTCGTCTGTTTTATAAGTTATTTTTTTGCAGAATTTATTTTCTTCGGCAAATTCTTGTCTTACAATATCAATAATGTCGTTGGCGTGACTATCGGTTTTGGCAAAGATTAATGTTTTAGGCACTTCAAAGTTTCCATTTTTATCATAGCGGTCTTTGAAAATGCTTGGCAGATTTTCTTTGAATGAACGAATGATGGTTCTAATTTGATTAGGATTTACCACATCCTTGTCCAATTGTTGTTTGGAATAAGCTTCATCCTCGTCTTGAAGCTCCATTCTTTTCTTTCTGCTCAACCGTTCACGATGTTCAATGTATTCGCCTTTCCAAAGTGTAGCTCCTTGTTGGGTTACTTTGGTATCAATGATAAATACTTCGTAACCTACATTTACGCCATCAGCAACAGCCATTTCGTGAGAATATTCACTCACTAAATTTTGGTCGAAATAACCAATAGTTCTTTTGTCTGGAGTAGCGGTTAAGCCAATTTCAAAGGCATCATAATATTCCAAAACTTGTTTCCAAAGGTTGTAAATGCTTCTGTGGCATTCGTCAATTATAATGAAATCAAAAAACTCGATTGGCATTTTGCCATCGTATTCAATCGGTGGTATTTCTTTTGGTTGATATTTACGTTCGTTCGGATTTTCTTCTTCGGCACTTTCTTCCAGTTCAGTTCCTTTTAAAATAGAATACAAACGCTGAATAGTACTGATGCAAACTTGACTGTCGGTTGCGATGTAACTTGATTTTAACCTTTGAACACTATAAAGTTCGGTGAATTTTCTGTTGTCGTCATTCGGTACGAATGACATAAATTCTTGTTCTGCTTGTTCACCAAGGTTTTTGGTATCAACCAAAAACAAAACTCGTTTTGCTTTTGCATATTTCAGCAACCGATAGATTGCGGTAATAGCAGTAAACGTTTTTCCCGAACCCGTTGCCATTTGTATTAAGGCTCTTGGTCGGTTTTCTTTAAAGGAAGTTTCCAGTTTTGTGATGGCGTTTATTTGGCAGTCACGCAAACCTTCGGTTTGCAAAGAAGGTAAATCCGAAAATCTTTTACGAAGCGATTTGTCTCGTTTTACCCATTCTCTCAAAGTTTCAGGTCGGTGAAAACTAAAAACTTCTCTTGCTCTTGGTTTTGGGTCGGTAAAATCTGTAAATCTTGTTATTTCTCCTGTGCTGATGTACACAAAAGGCAAAGGCTCATTTTTCAGATGTCTGAGTTTAGCATTTGCATATTCTTCACCTTGTCCTTCGTGAACATTCATTCGATGACCTTCTTCTTCACGCTTGGCTTCAATTACTCCGCAAGGTTTTCCTTCCACAAATAAAACATAGTCCGCAGGGCCAACATCAGTCAAATATTCTTTAACGGCAACACCAATTCCAGCATTCAAATTTATTTGTTTAATGCTCTCAATAACCCAGCCACAAGCAGTCAACTGCTTGTCAATATTATCTCTTGCTATTTGTTCTGGGTTTTGATTTGCCATTACTTAGTTAGAATTCAATTTCAGTTGGTTAAAGTACAAATTTTCATCCTTTAAACGGTCATTATCGTCTTGTGGCGGGTGGGAGAATTGGCTCTTTTGCAAGCTTGGGTTTACTCGTGGCATATTTATTTTCAGCGGTACTCGTGATTGCTTCGCAGTTGTGTGTCGGCTTGTGCGGCTTGCAAATGTGCCAATTGTGCGTTGGCAGAATTTCAAAATATTTTGTGCGGTGGGAAAAAAAATAAAATACAGAAGGGTCGGCAATGAGTGTCGGCTTACTCGTTG
>Ga0163154_10000173_pt1 | contig 96166 bp, 91 predicted proteins | sample OliLakLV19MP9P1_FD_148649 | JGI IMG/M metagenome (GOLD analysis project Ga0163154, IMG submission 148649) | Freshwater microbial mat bacterial communities from Lake Vanda, McMurdo Dry Valleys, Antarctica - Oligotrophic Lake LV.19.MP9.P1 | ecosystem: Environmental > Aquatic > Freshwater > Lake >... | reverse complement strand
TACGGGTTGCGAAGCCGCGCCTGTATAAGGGTCGGGCAGCGCGTTGCCCGCCGGTACGTCCATAAGCATGAACGGCGTCAGCACCGGCGACAATCCTCGCGCGCGCAAATCCTTAATTGCGGCGACGACGCTCGCATCGGACGTGGTGCCGCCAAACGCCGGGCGTCCGTCCACTTGCGAGACGACTTGCGCCTGCGCCCGCGTTAACCCCGCCGCCGACCATTCGAGCGGGCTGGTTTTCTTGTCCGCGATTTCGACTTTCGGGCGGATCTCGCATTCTCCGCAACGCAAATCCGAGCCGAACCACGCAATGAACAGCGACACGGCGGCGGCGTTTGGTAGCGTGTCCTGCAACTGATCGAGTGATACCGCAAAATCCGAGCCGCCAAGCCGCGAGCGGCGATTTTCGGTCAGCGTCACGCCATCGCCCGCGTCGCGGCGCACTTCGGCTGGCTCATAGGCGAACTCGCCCGCCGCAGGAATGAGCGTGATGGCGCGAATGCCCGCCTCGAAATTGTCCACCGCGCGGAACACCTCGAAATTGAGCTGCGGCAAGCGGTTGCCGAACTGTTTCAGCGGCATACGCTCGAACACGATATACGCCACGCCGCGATAAGCAGGGGCATTACCCGCGCCCTGCTTCGCCTCGACAAGGCTGTCCGGCAGTTGCGCGTCGTCACCACGATGCACCCGATAGGTGAACTGCGAGAGGTCGAGCTCCTCCCCATCCGCCCAGCAGCGGCCCAGCCTTGTGATTTCCCCCTCGCACAACGCCACGGCGAAATTAGCGTAGTAGCGATAAGACTTACCCGCGCTCGCTGGAGCCGCCGTCCCCTTGCCCGAGCCGGATGAAGCGGAGACGATCTCCTCCTCGAAATTTGTTGCCCAGATCACTTGCCCACCGAGCCGCGCCCGGCCATAAAGCCTGGGAATCGGCGCGCCTTCGGTGGAGGCTGTCACCTGCAGGTCCGACAGACGTGAGCCGTTTCGCGCGCTCGTCTGCCCGGACGCGCCGAACAGCGCCTGATCTATGTAGCCGCCTGCGACAGCCCCGGCCGCCCGGCCAATAACGCCGCCAAGCCCGGGCAGCGCCGCGTTGCCAATGGCCGAGCCAGCAGCGGATAACGCCAAAGTCGCCATGTCAGTCCTCCAAGTCGGGGAAACGGAAAGCGCCCGCGATGCGGCGGCGCCACCATGGGCCGAGGCTCACCTCGCACACGGGTGCGCCCTCGCAGGCGTGAATCATGCGGCTAGAGCGGTTCCCGAAAAGTGTGACGCGGTCTTCCGGCGGGAACCGCTCTTCGCTCAAGAATAGCGCCGATCCTGGTTTACATGAGCCGGGATCGTCGTTAAGCGCGGAGAGGATGGCGGCGTGCTTCGCCATCGCGCCCGCACGCATGCGGAAGATGAGGACGTCGCCTGCGCCCGCATCCGCTACCGCAATTTCACGCAAATGGCGGCGCGCGGCCTCCAGCATGGTTTCGCTGGCGAAAGCCTCCGCCCAGTCGCGGCTATAGGGCGGCGGCGCTTCGGCAGGGCGGCCGCAAACTTCGGCGAACACGCCTCGTACGAGGCCAAGGCAATCGCAGCCAGCGCCGCGCCGAGCCGCCTGATGCTGATACGGTGTGCCGATCCAGCCCTGCGCCGCCGCCACGACTCGCTCGCGCGTCATAAACGGACGCCGCCATCGTTTACGCCCCCGGCGGAGACGGGTGCCATTACATAGCCGTTGCCGGGCATGTGCGGAAAACCCCCGAAGTTGACGCCGTTACCGAACTTGGCGCGGCAGGTCGGGAAGGTTTTGTCGCAGCCTGCTGTAATTGTGAATATGTCGCTCGCCGCGATTGCCCCGGCCATCGTCTGCCACAACTCGATCACGTCGCCCAGATGCGTGCGCACCTCCATGCTAAGGCCTGTATTGGCGCCGTCCGTCCAGGTGAGCAGGCCGCCGGAGAACCAACCCGCCTCGAATGCGCCGAGACCGGATACGGTGATGCGATGCCCCGCCGCGCTGAGGACCGCGCCTGCGCCGCGATAGGTCGGCGCCGTCAAATCCACACCGCACCGAACATCGCCAAGCGCCGCGTCGCAAGCGTATTGGTACGTGCGGCCCGTCTCCTGGCTGAGGTAATGCGCTAGTCCGCGAACCTCGGCGGTGAAAGAGGCACCCTCCCGGCGCACCTCACCGAGCGATCCTGTGCGCATCAGCACGCGCTGCTCTGGCAAATCCCAGCGCACGCGCCAGATTTCCACCCGCGCATCGTCAAAGGCTCCCGCCGCAAGATCGTCCTCATTGAGGTGCGCGGACGACAGCGCGCCGGATACGTCGAGATTATCGACACTGAGGCCGACGCCATCCACGATCTCGGTCGCGGAAAAGCCAGACGCGGCTTCGAACGCAGTTCCATCGAACAGCAGATCGCGGTCGTGTTCGGTGAACCCGAGCCGCATCCCATCCGCCCGTGTTAGGAGCCAGCACCAGCACAAATGCGTGGCGCCGCCATCCAGATGCGACTGCAAGCTTTGCGAAAGCGTTTTCATGTATGACCCGGGTTACTAACTTGATGTTAGGTGGCGGCGGAAGCTTGCTTGCGGACGCTGCCACGCTTACAGTGCGGCAATAGGAGATAAGCTGATGGCTGCTGTCGAAGAACTGGAACGCCGCGTTACAGCGCTGGAAGTTGCGCAGAACGACACAACGCAAACCATGCGCTGGGTGGTCGCGAGGCTCGGGCGGATGTCTGCCGTCCAAGACGAGCACACGCTTCGTTTAGAGCGGATTGAAACCCAGTTTGGCCGCATGGACGCTAAGGTAGATCGTGTTGATTTAGAACTGCGCAGCTTTCGAGAGGATTTGCCGGGCATAATTGTCGAGGCTGTCCGCGAAGCGCTGCGTAAGGATTGACGCGCTAAAGCCGGATTTCGACGAGCGGTATGTTGGGGATGGAGCCGTGGCGGAAGCCGTCGAGATTGATCTCCAGCCGGTCGGCGTCAAAGCGCACTGGAACGTCGAACTCGAAGCCCGCCGTTACCATAGCACCGCTTGTCGGCATTGAGCCGGGGACGAATGTAACGACGCCGTCCGCCAGCAGGTAATCCTCGCTCTCCGTCTGTACCGCGCCGCCGACAGCCACGAGCACGCTGCCTGCCAAAGGCTTTTTAATGTTGCGCGTCCATGGCGCGAACGTTGAGCCATAGGTTTTCACGAGTTGGAAGGCGGCCTGTTCGCCGTCGCTCTGCCCTAGCGCCTGATCCAACGCCGATGGGGCGGCGCCCGGTGCGCAGGATTTGTAATCCGTGAAATCCTTCCAGCGGAAACCGTGCAACCGCCCGCGCCGCTCCTCGAAAAACGCGATGACGGCATGCAGATCGTCGAGCGTCTTGACGCCATAGCCCGCGTTGTAGCTCCGCCTGCTGTCGGCCCAGCGCGCATTTCGCTCCTCCCGGCCGGAGCCGAGCGTGACGATCTCGGTACGCCGCTCCGGGCCGCCACTCGCGCCGAGCGAAATCACGGTTGGAAATCTGATATCGTGAAACGCCATTTTCATCTCCGTCGCGCGGCCCCGCGCTTTTTTGTTGCTGTTGCGCATTCGCGCAACGGGTTTCCGGCTAAGCCGGGCGCGCGGTCGCGCTGTTCGCCCTGCGGGCGCTTAGGGCCTCGGTTGTGGCTAGAGGTTGCGCTAGCCGCGCGAGACGGCGCGGGCGAGAGGTTGTTGCCGTTGCGCATTCGCGCAACGGGTTTCCCGCTAGGCCCGGCGCGCGGTCCCGCTATCCGCCCTTCGGGCGCTTAAAGGCATCAGAGATTGCGCTGGCCACGGGAGACGGCGCGGGCGAGCATTGCCGAGATTTGACCCTCCGAGCGGCGGAAGCTGTCGGCATTGGGCGTCGTGATGTTCACGGTGACACTCACCGCGCCGCCGCCGCCCGAGCGCACGCCCAGCCTGCCATCCGAGCCGCGCGCCAGGGGCAAAATCGCCTCCGGCCCGGCCTCGCCCGCTAGCCCCATGCGGCCATTGCCGAGCGGAAACGTGATGGGAGAGGCGACGACGCCGCCGGACGCGAACGGCGTCACCATGGGCTGGCCGACGACGCCGCCCTTTGCGAAGGCCGAGAAGCCGCCCGCCGCTTGCGAAAGCAAACCGCCGATGCCTTCGCTGACTGGCGCGAGCGCGGAGCGGAACGCGAGCTTCGACAGGTCGAGCGCCAGCGCGCGCAGCGTGTCGCCAAAGCCCTTGCCCTCAAAAATCGCATCCTCGAACGCGCTGGTGATCTTTTTGCCAAAGCTATCGCCAAGTTTTTCCAGGTCTTTCAGCTTTTGCCGTGCGTCGTCTGTTTTAGCAGTGATCTCGATGGACAGGCTCGCCACGTTATCGGCCATAGGCAACTCCTTTTTGGCTTGTCATCCTCGAGCGCGGTGAGGCGGAGACCCGAGGATACATTCCTAAGGCGTAAAGTCTGGATGGCCGGGTCAAGCCCGGCGATGATGAGATCAGAGATCCGGGAAGCGCGCTTTTAGCGCGTCCAAATCGGCGCGGGCGAAAGTAGGAGTGGCATGGCCATGAAGCCCGCGCATCGCGACGGCGATCTCGCGCGGGGTCGCCGCCCAGAAGTCGCGCGGAGATAGCCGAAGCGCGCCCAGGCCCGCCGCGATCACCGCATTCCAGGGGAACGGCTGCGCCTGCGCGGCGCTCACCGCTTTCCCGGCGCAACCTCGCTAAGAAAGGTTGCGGCAAGCAACCGCGCAACGATATCGACGAAGCCAGTGGCGCCGCCCTCCGCCCGCATGCGGGAAACCTCGGCGTCCGACACATCCGCGCCCGCACCGCGTAAGCCCGCGCCAATCACGCGAATGGCGTCGCGGGCCGCGATCTCACCGCCCTCGAACCGCCGGGCGACGGAAAGCATATCTTCGCCGCCAAACGCGTCCTCAAGCTCCGCGAGCGCGCCGAGGGTAAGGCACAGGCGGCGCGGCTCGCTGTCCAGCGTGGCGTCGATTTCGCCGCGATATTTGTTGGCCATCGTTTTCCCTTTGAAAGTAGCGTACGCATGTCTGCAATCTCCGTCATTGCGAGCAAAGCGAAGCAATCCATTTCGCATTCGAGGCGAGGAGATGGATTGCTTGGGCCTGCGGCCTCGCAATGACGGCGGGGGTGGCTGGAATTAAGCGGCGGTGAAAGTGAGCGCGCCCGCCGATTCTAGCGCGATTTCAAAGGTCAACTCGTTGTCGTGCTGACCGGAGAACTCTAACGCGGTGATCTGGAATAGCCCTTCCACCGTGCCGAAATCCGGGATAATCATTTGCCAACGGCGGATCGCGCCTGCAAAGAACAGTTCGCGGATTTTAGCGTCTGACGCTTCATCCTTGAAGATGCCGCCGCCAGTGACGCGGGCGGTTTTCAAGCCCACATTGGCCAGCAGCTCGCGCCATTCGCCCGCAGAATCCGCGTGGGTCGCATCCACCGTCGCCGCGTTGAAGGCGAGGCCGCGTGCGCGAAGCCCCGCGACGGTTATGAATACGCCCGCGCCGCTCGAGTCGAGTTTCAACAGTAGGTCTTTGCCGCGCTGTGCGGTCATGGCCGGTCTCCTTGATGTGATGGGCGTTAAACGGGTTCGGTGACCGCGCGAAAGCGCAGGGCGGCGTGGTAGGTCTCGCCGTCGTCGTCGCGCCGCAGATCGGAGTATTGATGGCGCAGGTTGATGAGCCGATGGCCGTCGAGGATCAGCGCCGCACCGTCAAGCGCGTCACGGATGGCGTCCGACACGTCGTAAATCTGCCGCCGCCCGGCGTAACGCGACCAGATGTGGATGGTGATGAGGTGCTCCAGCCCCGGCTCAGTGCCGGTGCTCCAGTCGCGCGCGGTCGTAGGGTCGATGGTGATGAACGGGAACGTCACCGGCTGCGGCGCATCGTCATACACGCGCTGGCCGCCGAGGAGTGCGACCACCGCCGCATTGCCGGTCAACCCCTGAAAAATGCCCGATTGCAGGGCAAATCCCGCAGAACTCATAGGCGTTCTCCCTTGATTGTCGATTTCAGCCAGCGCGCAAAAGCTGCGGCGATACCCTCGCGAGACGCCGCAAGAGCCGGTTCCAACCATGGCCGCGCAGGCCGCGCCAAAGTGCCGAACTCAACCGCCGCTGCGTGACCGCTCGCCTCCAGCCGCACCGAGCCATCCGCCGCCGATATGATTGCAATCTGCCCGCCGACGCCCGCGGCCTCGTCGAGCGCGACCTCAGACAATCGCCGTTCAGTTTCCAGTTGCAAAACGCTACCGGCTTCCCGAGCCGCGCTGGAAAGGCTCGGCATCGCGGACGCGGTGGCGAGGCGGCGCTTGAAGGCGTCAAGGCCGATGATTTCCGCGCTCATAGATCGCGCTCCTCGCATTCGCAGATGAGAACACGGCGGCGTTCGTCCTCCACCTTGGCGATGATCTCGACCACGCGCTGGCCGAAACGGATGCGCATCGTAGGCAGCACGCCAGCGCGCCAGCGGATGGTGATGTCGTGGCTGACGATGCTAGCGAGCCGATCCGCCCGCATTCGCTCCGCGCCGCCCCGCGCATGCACCCGCGCCCACACGGTCGCCACACTGGCCCAGGTCTCGTTGAAACCACCCGCCCCATCGCTCGCGCGCTGAGGCGCCTCGATAATGACGCGGCGGCGCATTTGCCCGGTGCGCGCGCTCATAGCCGCGCCGTGCGGTAAGGCGCCATCAACGCAGCGACGCCTTGCGGCTGCTGGAACATTTCCTCAGGCGCGGCGGCTTCGCGCTGTTCGTGCCAATGGGCGACAAGCATGAGGATGGCGTGGCGCAAGGGCTGAGGAACGTCAGCGCCCGACGCGCCGTAGCCCGCCGTAAAGGCGATTTCTATGCCGTTCACCGCGCGGCCGGGCGCTGGCCAAGTCACGTTGACAGGAGCGAGTCGTGCCGGGCGTGACGCTGCGTCGAGCTGATACTGGTTGGCGGTAAGCGTGGTGACGGCGGCGTTGACCGCGTAAAGGCGCACATTGTTAATCGCCTGAACAGGGCCAAGCGGTAAGTCCACCGGGCCGACGGGCCAGGCGTCGAGATAAAGCGACCAGTTTTGCGTGATGAGCGCCAGATCGAGCGCGTGCTCGATGTGCATCCGCGCGGCAACGATCAGGCTGCCAATCAGCGCGTCTTCGTCCGCGCCGTCAATGCGCAAATGCGCTTTGGTTTCGGCGAGGCTGACCGGTTCCGCAACAGGGCCGGAGGTGAGAATAAGAGGCATTGATATCCTTTCGCAAAAATGGCCGCGAACGCAATTTATTGTGCGGTCGCGGCCTACGGTTTGCCAGGCGGTTAATCTATCGGGATGAAAATGTGTCTGTACCCAATCCACATGGGGGATGCGAAGCGTTAAGACGCGGCAAACTTCAAAAGTTTTATCGCGTCGAAGTCCTGCACGCCGCCGCCGACACGCTTTGTCGTGTAAAACAGCACGTAAGGCTTGGCGGAGTACGGGTCGCGCAGGATGCGCAGGCCCATGCGATCCACCACGAGGTAGCCCCGGCGGAAATCGCCGAAAGCGAGCGCGTAGGCGTCCGCCGCGATATCCGGCATTTCCTCCACCTCGACCACGGGGAAGCCCATGAGCGTGGCGGGTTGGCCGATGGCGGCGGGCGGCGACCATAGATATTCGCCCGTCGTCGCTTTGAACTTGCGGATCGCGGCCTGCGTCTTGCGGTTCAAGACGAACGTGCCGTTCTGACGAAACGGGCCTTTCAGCGCATAGATGAGGTCGAGCAGGATATCCGACGGGTTGGAGGCCGCGAAAGCGCCTGCCGCGCCTGTCGCCAGGTAGCCGATATTGCCCCACGACCAGCTCGCATTGGCGACTTTTGTGTAGTTCATGAAGCCTTTCGGCTGGCCTGTGCCGTTGCCGTTCACGAGCGCCGCGCTTTCCTGCTCGGCGAAGGAGGTTTCGATTTCGTCGGCGAGCCACTGGTCGATGTCCACAACAGAATCATCAAGCAGTGTCTGCGTTGCCGCTGGCATGGCGTAAAGTTCCATGGCGGGGAATGACAGTTCCGCCAGCGTGGGCGCCGTGGTCTGGGTGCGTGCGGCCGTCTCCGCCACCCACCCTGCCGCCGTGCCGACGGTCGAGAACGCTTTTTTGTAGGTGCCCGCAGAAACCTGCCGCACCGACGCGATGCCCCGTATTGGCGACAGCGTGGAGAGGCGGCGCAACACCTCCGACTCGGTCACGGACGGAGCAAGATAGCCGCCATCCGGGCCCGAGCCAGCCGACAGCGCCTTCAGCTCCAAAGCTTTCAGGCCCGTGAATTCGCCGGTGCGCACGTAGCTGTCGAACGCCGACTTGTGCTCGCACGCCGCCACGCTTTTTATCTCGCCGCCACGCGCAGGGCGCAACGCTTTAAGCGACAGGGTTTCCACCGCCTTGTTCAGCCGGTCCACCTTCTCGGCGGTGACGGCGTCGGTAGACATGCGGCGCTCGATCTGGTCGAGCCGTTCGTCATTGGCCTCACGGAAGGCGTGCAGCGTGCGCATGAAATCGTCGTAGTCGTCATGGCGGTTTGCGCCCGCCGCCTTGTTTTCCAGGGCCGGGTAGAAATGTTCGGTCATGTTTGTCCTCGTTGGTTAAGGGCGTAGGCAAATGGCGCGGTTTATGCCATCTCGCTTTGTCATGACCGCGCTTGATCCGGTCATCCAGGAAGGCTGCGCGGTTTTTGTTTTCTGAATGGCCGGGTCAAGCCCGGCGATGACGGGGTTGGGGGTGGCTATGACCGAGGGGCGTTGATGGGCTACACGTGCGCCCGCCAGCATTGGGAATGTCACGATGGAGATTTCCCAGAGGTCGATTTCGGTAAGGAGCCGGCCGCCGCGAGCGTCGCGCTGCGATTTGACCGCGCGGAAGCCGATGGACAGGCCGTCGATGGCGCCGTCGCGCAGAAGACCGCGCAGATCGTTCGATTTCGCCACGCCCTCCGACAGCCAGCCACGCACGTAAAGCCCGCGCGCATCCTCGCGGATGTCCTCCCACACGCCGACGGGCTGCGCCGGATCGTGCTGGAAAAGCATGCGGATGGCGCAGGCGGGGCGGCGGGCGAGCGAGGCGCGAAAAGCGCCAGGCGCCACCATGTCTCGCGTCTGATCGGGCACGCCGAACAGGCTTGCATAGCCCGTGATGCGCTGTTTTGCACAGGTGAAGGTTTTTGCGTCGTGCATGGGGGATGTTCTATGGGTTGGAGATTATAAAAAAGGTAAGCGTCTGTTGCGTAATATTTTTGTTGCAGCTTTAGTCTTGATGGCCGCGTCTCCGGCGAACGCCGATGGCATGGCCTGCACGGCGAAAACCGGCGCCGCGAAAATCCTTAAATCACCGAAGCAGGCGGACGCGCATCCGCTCTGGCCCACCGCCGCTCACGGAGGCTCATCCCTTACCATCGTCGATGGCGAAGAAGCAAAAGGCGACGGCGCCGTTCCCTACATTTCCGGTTCGCTGGTCAGCCCTCGCGACGGCGCCATCCCTGGCAAAGTCTTCATTATCGCCAGCGAGTGGGAATGCTATTGAAGACCGCTGTTATTTAGCAAGCGGCGCCAAACGGTTCCCCCCCGCGCTTACATGGGTAGCACGGAGTACGCCTTACATCACGATGTAACGATTGAACCCCGACGCTGTAAAGGCTTGCGAGCTTGTTAAATGCTGTATCTTTCTGGGAAAATCTATGTACTTATTTATAGTTAATGTGATGTTGTGAGGTCATCATGCGTTATCTATTGCTAGTAATTTTGATACTTCAGCCAACACAGGCTCTCTCAGCCCACTGCTATAAAATTATTCGCAAGACGCCTGTGTATGGTTATAACTCGCGGCATGTTCCAACTCGACGACCGTATGCTCAATGCATTTTTTTGCGCAAAGGAAGTGAAATATATGTAAAGCGTTCCACAGATAAAATGCTTTTTCTAACGTATCACACCAAAGCTATGTACGAACTTCCATATTATAGAAGTTTATTCGTCTACGCAGACGATGTTACTCCTTGCAGACAAATAGATGCAACAGTCGCGCCGTCAAAACCCCAAATTGAACACACTCCGATATCTCCAATTAAATCAGATTTTGCGCCTCCAGAAATACCAACCGACGGCACTGTAATAAAATGCGATGATCTGGGTCGTATCGAGAATAGCGATAAAAGGTTTGTATGCTTGAAGGCTCAGAAGGACGTAAAGCACTTCGATGCTTTTGGTAAGCCATACGATGGCCCTATAACCAAAGGTAACTGCATATTGGCTTTTAAAGCCACCTGGGAAAATACAAGAAGTGTAATCAAGTTTTTCAGGGGCAGCCCCGCGAAACTTTTTGAGGCTGATAAGAAGGAAGACAATAAGGACAATTTCAAACTCTGTTTTACTGAAGATTATTTTCAGCGTTAACCAGTCCAGCGGCAGCGCGTTTTTCGTCTACAGTGAGGAAATCGGCGCGCTGTAGCATATCCCACAGCGCGGCGCGTTCGCCGCTGAGCGCGTCGACTCTGTCCATGGACAAATTGAGTTCGACCGCGCCGAATGCGGGTGCGAGCCAGGCTGTGAGCGATTGAAGCGTGCGGGCGACAAGCGGTAGAACGGTCTGGCGCCAGAACACCCGGTTCGCTTCCTGATAATTAGAATACGTGTTGTCGCCGGGGATGCCGAGCAGCATCGGCGGCACTCCGAGCGCCAGTGCGATTTCCCGGGCGGCGGCGTTTTTCGCCTCGATGAAATCCATGTCCTTCGGGCTCATCGACATGGTTTTCCAATCGAGCCCGCCCTCCAGCAGCATCGGCCGCCCGGCGTTGATGGCGCCCTGGTAGTTCGTCTCCAGCTCGGATTTGAGACGCGAGAACTGCGCCTCCGTCATGTGCCCGCCGCTCGTATACACCAGCGCCCCAGACGGCCTCGCGGAGTTATCAAGCAGCGCTTTGTTCCACCCGCTCGCCGCGTTGTGCACATCTATGGCGACCGCCGCCGCCTCGATTGGCGACATGCCGTAATAGTCGTTGGACGGGTTAAACAGCGCCATGTGCAGAATGGGCCGCAAGCCGCCGTTCAACTGTTGAAACCGGACAGTGCGGCCATTCGCGGAGTAATCGTAAGCCTCGGGCCAGCCGTCTGCGCCGGGCACGACCGTCATCCGGTCGGGACGCAGGACGTAAAGCTCGCGCGGCGCGCCCTCCAAGCTCACCGCTTCGAGATAGGCGTTGCCGGAGATGAGCAAGTAGCCGTACCAGTCCTCCATCAAATCCGGGCCGCAGGTGATAGGGTTCGGCGTTGCCAGCAGAGACAAAAGCGGATGCTCCGTGAGTTCCCGTCCACTCTCGAACAGACGGATAGGCACAGAGGCGGCGGCTTCAGCGATCATGCGGACGGAGCGGTAAACGATGGGGTTCTTGGCGAACCCCTCACGGGCGAAAGCTGAGTAATCGCGCGGACTCCAAACTGCGCGCCCCGTGTCATGCAGGGCAATGACAGGCCCTGCCGCGCTCGCTTTCGTTTCCACAGGCGCGGCTTTGCGTTTCCAGAGTGGCATGGCGACCTCCTTGTGGGCCGTCATGCCCGGACTTGATCCGGGCATCCAGGAGTCTGGATCGCCGGGTCAAGCCCGACGATGACGATTGATTAAAAACTGCGGATGCGCGGGTCGCGGCGTTCGTTCAGCATCAGTTCGGTCAGCGCCCAGACGAGCGCGTCGAGCCGATCTGGACTGCGGCCGCCGAAAAGGCCATCCGGCCCAAAGTCGCACATTTGATCCTCAAGCTCTTGCCACGCGCCGACATGCGCGACGCGGCCCTGTTCGTAAAGCGCGGCGATGGGTTCGGCCCGCACATGCTTGCCGCGCGTCGCCCGCACCTGTTTGACGGGCGCGGCGGTGGCGATTTGCCGAAAAATTTCCCCCACCAGATCGCCGCCTTGGTTGACCTCAGCAACGAGGCAATCTGCCTGCCAATTTTCGTAAAGGCGTAGCGCGGCGCGCGCCCACTCCAGCGGCTGGCGGCCCTGACAGGTGGCGTCGGCGAGCACATAGGCGCAGCCATCCGCGCAGACGCCCGCCGCCACGATGCCGCAAGCGTCGGATTTCGCATGGCTCGTCACCGGCGGATCGACCGCAACCACGATGCGCGTCAGCGGCGGCGCGGCGTTTACGCGATGCCGGTCGAATATCTCGCGGCGCCACAGCGCGTCGGCGCGATCCTCGATGAGTTCGCCATCTAACTCCTGACGGCCGAGGCGCGACCCGCCATATCGCTCCGTCACCATTTCGAGGAACGACGGCGCGAGATGCAGCGCGTTTGCCGAGGTTTTCGCGCGGCTGATGGCGACACGCGGGTCGGCCAGCAGCTTTTTCAGCAGCGGCGTCGCGCGCGGCGTTGTGGTGAAAACCTGCCGGGGCCGCTCGCCGAGACGCAGGCCGAATTGCAGCATGTCCCAGGTCTCCTGCGAATGGCGCCATTTGCCCAATTCATCGCCCCAGGCTGCGGCGAATTGCGGGCCACGTAAACTGTCGGGGTCTTCCGATGAGAAAATCTGCGCAACCGCGCCGTTTGGCCAGGTTAGTTCGCGCTTCGATGATCTGTACTCCGGCCGTTCGTGCCGAGGGTGAATGGCGAGCAGCCCGGACGGCCCCTCCACCATAACGCTGCGCGCATCCGCCAGCGTTTCGCCAATCAGCGCGATACGCTCGGCCGACCGCGAGGCAAATGGCGCTAATCCTAGCGCCTGCCCACGCACCCATTCAGCCCCTGCCCGCGTTTTCCCCGCGCCGCGCCCGCCCAGCAGCAGCCATGTCGCCCAGTCGCCGCCACCCTGCGCGCGCGCGGGCGGCAATTGATCGTCCCGCGCCCAAAGCTGCCAGTCGTGCAGCACAAATGCGAGTTCATACGATGACAGTGATTGCAGCAGCTCATTGGCGGCCGTCTCCGCCACGCAGTTTGTCAAGGCGAGCCGCAAGCTGGCGGCGGAAGATGTCCGCATCGGCGTCAAACCCTTTCGCTGCAGGCGCGGCGGCGGCCGCTTTCCGGGCGGCGTCGCTCAGCTCGGAGACCCGCTCGAACATCCGTAAAAGTGAATGCAGCGTGCGGGCTTCACGTTCGTGATCGGCGGAGGACAGTAATTCGTTGCATTGCAGCCGTTGTTCAAACTTGGTCATTTTGTCGTCCAATGCGTGGGTAAGGCGGCGCAGCAGACCGTGCGCATCCCGCGCGGCAGGCGAAGCGGCCTTATGCGCCGATCGGGAGGCGAAAACTCCGGCTTTGATGCGCCGGTAAAGTGACGAGCGGCTCACACTGTGCCGGACGCACAATTCCATAATGGTGCAGTCGGCGCGCGTGTAATCCCGCGCTATCGCCCGCCAATCGACTTGGGTTTTGGAGATCATCTGCCTGATTTTGTAGAGAGCGGGGAGCGGGGACAATTTGATCTGGCGAAACGGCAATGGAAGTTGCAAGTTTTCCCGACAACCTCGGCGCCCACATTTCAGATCATATCAAAAACATACATGAGCAGCGGCGCGCTGTCAATATAAAAAGTGCCTATACATATTTTATTGTGCCGCGTTCAAATATTTATCCACGCCTATACAGTAAATATACATTAAACATGTTGATGGCCCGTTCCGCCTGTTCAATCACTTTTGAGCGGGCAAACGGATTTTCGCGTTTCCATACGCCGAGTCATCGCTTAATAATCCGAAGCGACACAACCCATAGATATCGAGACCCGCCCGTGGACGATTGGATATTTAAGCCGAACCGCCGCGCCCGCCTTGTAGACTGGTGGGCGCTCGACTCATGGCTCGATTCGAGCGTTTACGGCGCTTGGGCGCACTACAAGGATTGGTGGGCGTCCTACTCAGCGTTTTTCGGCCGTTTCCGCGTCACCGGCGCCCGCAAGATTGCCACCGAGGTTGTCTCGGAGAGCGCCAATCTGGCTATTCTCGGCTTGCTGGCGCTGCTGACATTCTGTCTGCCCGCCATTGAGGAAACGAACAACGCAGGCTGGCGGACAGCCAGCGAGTTCAGCGTCACCTTTCTCGACCGCGGCGGCGCCGAAGTCGGCAAGCGCGGCATTCTCTATTCCGACGCCGTGCCGCTGTCTGAAATCCCCGACGTTCTCATCAAAGCGACGATGGCGACGGAGGACCGGCGGTTTTTCGAACATTTCGGCATTGATGTCATCGGAACCATCCGCGCGGCCGTGGCCAACATACAAAACAAAGAAATTAGCCAGGGCGGTTCCTCGCTCACTCAGCAGCTCGCCAAAAACCTGTTTCTCAGCTCCGAGCGCTCGTTCGACCGCAAGATCAAGGAGGCTTTCATCGCGTTATGGCTTGAGGCGCGGCTGACCAAACGCGAAATTCTGAAAATGTATCTGGATCGCTCCTATATGGGCGGCGGCACGTTCGGGGTGGAGGCCGCCTCGCAGTTTTACTTCGGCAAGTCGGCGCGCGACATCAACCTGGCCGAAGCCGCGATGCTTGCCGGACTTTTTAAGGCGCCGACGAAGTATGCACCGCACGCCAACCCGGCGGAATCGCGGGCGCGCTCGAACATTGTGCTCACCGCGATGGTGGATGCGGGTTATATGACTGAAGGCCAGGTTCACGGCGCCCGCCTGAATCCAGCAAAGGTGGTGGAGCGCACCGGCTCGGACGCAGCGAACTATTTCCTCGATTGGGCTTTTGAGGAAATCCAGCGCGTCATGCAGGGCAAGGGCGAATACTCGCTGACCGCCCTGTCAACGCTCGACACCAGCATGCAGAACGCCGCCGAGCAGGCAATCGCCGGAGTGCTGGCGCAGAATGGCAAAGCCAAACGCGTAGGTCAGGCGGCCATGGTCGCCATGGAGACCGACGGCGCGGTGCGGGCTATGGTGGGCGGAAAGGATTATGGCGACAGCCAGTTCAACCGCGCGGCACACGCGATACGACAACCGGGGTCGTCGTTTAAACCCTACGTCTATTTGACGGCGATGGAGCGCGGCTTCCGCCCTAGTGACACCATGGTCGACAACTCCGTGAGCTGTGGGAACCATACGATTGGAAATTATGAAGGCAGTTATAAAGGCACGATGACGCTCACCCGCGCCATGGCGCTGTCGCGAAATACAATCGCGGCCAAACTCTCGTTCGACAAACGGGTAACGCGCGACCGGGTGCTGGCGCACTTGCGCAAGGTTGGCATTAATATCAACAGAACCTGCACGATGGCGCTGGGCGACCAGGGTATCACACCGCTACAGCACGTTTCCGGCTTCGCCACCTTCGCCAACGGCGGTTACGCAACATGTCCTTATGCTTTCACGGAAATCCGCAACCTCAAGGATGAAGTGGTTTATACGCGAGACACTGAGGAAAAAGAGCGTCTGAAATGCATCGCGGGCCGTGGCGGCAATAAACCGGCGCAAATCGCCATCAAGCCCGGCGACCCCGAAGCTGAAGAGAACTATGAGGAGACGCGCAGCCGGTCCCGCAAACGCAACACGAAAGAAGAAGTCGTTGAGGTTAAAGCGCCACTTATGCCCGGGCAGATATTCGCCACGGAAGATGTGAGCTACCTGAACCAGATGCTGCGCGCGGTCGTCACCGAGGGCACGGGAACGCGGGCCGAACTTGATTTCACCTACTCGGCGGGCAAAACCGGCACCAGCTCCGATTATAAGGACGCATGGTTCATGGGTTATACGGGGCAACTCGTCGCCGGCGTCTGGCTTGGCAACGACAACTTCACGGCCATGAACGAAGTGACAGGAGGCGTTTTTGCCGCGCCCGTCTGGAAGGAGTTCATGGTCGCCGCGCACACAAGCTATAATATTCCGACCATCCCGGGGCTGCCAACTCATCCCCGGCAGCAGGAGGAGCAACTCCGTCTGGCCGAAGTCCGCCGCGACGATCCCGCTTTCGGCGCTATCCCTGAGGGGACGCGGACGATGCCAGCGAGGACTAGGAAAATTTTAATGAACCTGAACAAGCTCTTCAAAGCCACGCCTAAACTCGACGAAACGGACAACGTGGTTAATCGGGGCGCATCGCTTGACCCCGGGCAAACCGTGGTTAAAGCGCGATGATACTGGCGTTGATGTCGAGCATTAACCAGGCATTGGATCGCCCGTGACCTTCCTCATCCGGCTCATTGGGTTTTCATTGCTCGCATTGGTCGTGGGCATCGGCTCCGCTTGGTATATGATCGACAACGGTGCCTTCTTTTCCACAAACAGCATCGGCCCTTGGGTGACGTGGAGCAATGAGGGCAGGCTCGACGCCGACCCATATACCCGCGCTCGAATGTCACGCTCCGGACGCTTGCCGGTCACCGGATCTACCGCGCTTTACTTCACCGCATCAACCGATAGCGAAGGCGAAAGCCTTACCGCGGAATGCGATTACGAAATCGCCGGGCGTCCATTCAACGCGCTCTGGTGGAGCATCGCGGCGTATGACGGCGAAGGTCAGTTCATCGCCAACAAAGCCGGCCGCCACGCTTTTAACAGTAAAAACATTACGCTCCTGCCAGATGGCTCATTTCGCATCCGGCTGGCGCCGAAAGCCCGGCCCGGCAACTGGTTGCCATCGGGCGACGTTGAAAGCCCCATGCTGATGCTGCGCGTATTCCGGCCTCAAAACACGGCTGAGGCGGGCAGTCAGGACACGCGCGCCGAGATATTGCCCGTGATCAGAAGGCTGGATTGCGCATGAAACTCTGGGCCTATCTTTCAACCATCAAGCTGCCCTGGTTATGGATCATCGCCGCTTTCAGCCTGAGCGGGGTCATCCATATCGCCACGGTTTTGAGCTTGCCCTACGTGGCTGAACGCGACGCCTGGGCGCGCCTGTCGGCCATATCTTCCATCAACCAGTTTTATACGCTACCCAGCGATGCGGATAACGCGCCGCTGCCGCTGATGGCGCCTGACGTCGCATCGGCATTTTGCCGGTTCGACTTGTCGCAGAAGAACGTCCTGCTGCGGCCCTATCTCGCTGACGCCACCTGGACGCTTGCGATTTACACTCGCTACGGCGAAAATTTTTATGTCATCACCGGCGCTGAAGCGAGGCGCAAAGACCTGAGGCTTTTGCTGGTGCCGCGTGAGCGACTGGCGCGCGAAACGGTTACGGAGAAGACCGAGGAGGGCGAGGATCAGATTATCGTTATCACGCCATCGGATACGGGGATTGCATTGATGCACGCCCCCGTTCGCAGCGGCGATTTTCTCAACTCCACTGCAACAGCGCTTAATCAGACGACATGCGAACCGCAAAAGGAAACCGACGCGCAACTGCTGGCCTCAGGCGCGCAGGACAAGGTCTTGCCGACGTCGACGCCAGTCCAAAATCCAGCGAAGAAAAACCGCAAGGGAACGCGCAGCTACCGTTAAGCGCCGACGAGTTTAAGCGGAGTTGCATTTTTTGCGCTGGCGCTAAAGTCTGCGCTACCCTGAATACGGCGGGGGGAGCGCCTCAGGACTACAGGCTTTTTGCGTCTTGATCCTGTAAATATCAGAATTTCCGCGCAGGCGAGACCGGCGCGTAACGCGCTGTTAGCGCTCGCTGAAAACATGTCATCAGGCTGTTGGGGAAATGGAATGATTTTCGCCATGAGCGTGTCTTCTCGCAGGAACTGACCTCAGATTTACCCGCAGAGCGTGTATTGAAAACACTAAATTTGAGTTAAATGTTTTTTGAGTTTGCCTGCAAAAATCAACTTGGTGGCAATTTATCGTGCTTTGTTGCGGCGATGCATCAGGGCGAAGACACGAGCGGCTTCCCTGTCACAACGGACATTTCAAGCAAAACGCGCTCAGAAAGCTCGCCAGTTGCGGCCAGCTTGCGATGGGACTGGAACTGTCGCAGGGCGGCCCTCGTAGCCGCGTCCATCTGCCCCGACATGGCGCCCGGCCCAAAGCCAAGACTGGAAAGCACTTCCTGCACGCGAGCCACCATGGGCTGGCTGACCTCATAACGCCGCGCATCCAGCTTGCGCTCGGCCCGCGGCGTCACCGGCGCGAACAGCATATCCTTAAGCAGAGCTTCGGACGCTTCTCCGGTTAGCGCTAATCCCCGGTCGAACTCATATGCAATGATGGCCTCGCGCGTAATCATGCGGATGCGCCCATCTTCAGCCCCGACGCTATATCCCCTGCGGGCCAACTCCCGCTGTACCGCTTTTATGGTCTCTACGCCAACAGCAAGAGGCCGCGCCGCCTCTTTCGCTGGCGGCGGTGGTGAGGGCCTGCTCTGAGCGCCTGCGCCCTGCAAGGAGCCTGTGACAGGTTTAAGGGCGGCGGTTGGGGGAGTGGCTTCGATTGGCTCCGCGTCTTTCACGCGCGCTTCGACGGGCAAGCGGCTCCCGCCATGCTGCAGATACAAAGCGTTGACGCTGATCGCGGCGGTCAGGCCAAGAAACGAGAGGCCCGCCAACGTCGTTCGCCATCGAGAGAACATGATGCGTGCCCTGTCCATATGGCGTACATTGCCGAAAATACTGTCTCAGGTTTTCGTAAACAGTTCGCTAATTTGCATGAACAGATTAGCCGTAATATTTCAGTTTATTTGAGCCTTCCAATTGGCGGTTTATTTTTCCCGGCGTTGTACAGTTGCGCATTCCTCGTTCAGCGCCCGGGTCAGACCATGTTCATCATCAAACTCGCTTTTTGGGCCGCCATCGTTCTCATGCTGCTGCCCTCCAGCCATAAGGACAAGCAGGAGTTGTATGGCGCCGCCGAAAAGACGGTTATTGACCTTTACAGCTTTTGCGATCGCAACCCCGATGTCTGCAACACGGCGGGAAATACTTTTACCCATATTCTGCAAAAGGTGCGGGTGGGCGTCGACACGATCGAGGAGATGATGTCGGACGGCAAGCGCGAGCAGGCTGGAGCCGAAGAGTCCCCGAACACTTCGGGGCTATATTCGAGTGTTAGCGCCGAGCCGATAGCGGACGAAGACACGGCGCAGAATACACTCAGGCAGCAGGACCTCGATCCCGAATGGCGCAGCCCGGAGCCGCGCCGCCCGTGAACGCCGTTTTCAAGCGCAGAACCATCTGGGGTTGAAACTAGCAAAAATGCGTTGGAGTCATCCTCCCGCGCACCTTGATTCTATTCCAAAACCGGGCACGAAAACCGGCGGCGCGGCAAACGCGAAAACCCTGAAAATATATTTCAAAATCCGCATCTTGATATAGTAGTTCACAATTCCGATTTCTGCTCATTCACGTTGCAAAAAAGGCTTTACATGCCCAGCCATTAGCCCTATTGCCACCACTGCCTGCGGCGGCTCTACAATCGTCCGCATCGGATCAACTTTCTTTTGTGAGGTCCTATGGGATGGATAAATTCAAGTGCGCTGCGGAACTCGTCCGCTCACTTCCGTTAGAGAAGCCTGTTATTGGTCTTCGCCCGCACGCCGCTCGCCGGGCCGCGCGCTGGTTTCTTGATAATTTCCCCGGCGAGGTTCTCTACGCGCTAAAAGCGAACAGCTCGCCCGAAATCGTGCAAACATTGTACGACGCTGGCATTCGCCATTTCGACGTCGCTTCCCTGCCTGAAGTTCATCAGGCCTCAGCCCTGCCCGGCGCTGAAGTGCATGTCATGCATCCGGTTAAATCGCGCCGTCTTATCGCGGAAGCTTACCACGACTTTGGCGTGCGCACGTTTGCGCTCGATTCCGAAGAAGAGCTGGAAAAAATTCTGGCCGAGACCAACAACGCCAAGGATTTGACCTTGATGGTGCGCCTTGCGTGCCCGTCGAACTACAGCCAGGTCTCACTGGAAGGCAAATTCGGCATTTCGTGGCACAAGTCGCCGGAGTTGCTGCGCAAGGCTCGCTTTGCGTCCGACCGTTTCGGCGTCACGTTTCATGTCGGTAGCCAGGCGATGTCGCCGTTGGCCTATGGACAGGCGCTTCGCTCCGTATCGCAGCACATCGTGCAAGCGGCGGTGACGGTGGACGTGGTGGATTGCGGCGGCGGTTTCCCGTCACGCTATCCCGATCTGACGCCGCCCCCGTTGTCGGATTATGTCACGACAATCGCAGAAGCGTTCGAGGACATGACCGTTAGCTACTCGGCAGAGTTGTGGTGCGAGCCGGGCCGCGCGCTTGTCGCGGAAGCGGAGTCGGTTATCATGCGCGTGGAAGCCCGCAAAGGCTCCACACTCTATGTGAACGACGGCGCGTTCGGCACGCTGTTCGATGCGGCACTCCTGAAGTTTGTATTCCCGGCGCGGGCAATCGCCAAACCGGGCACGGATTTCGGTGGCGATCTCGTCGAGTTCGACCTCTATGGGCCAACATGCGACAGCTTTGACTACATGCCCGGGCCGTTCATGCTGCCCGCCGATGTAGCCGAGGGTGACTTTGTCGAGGTGGGCAACATTGGCGCCTATGGACGTGCGATTGCAGGCAATTTCAACGGCTTTGGCCAGTATGAAAACGCAGTGCTTACCGACGAGCCGATGCTGACCATGTATGTCCGCGACGCCGACGCCAAAGTTGCAGCGCCAACAGCCGAAGTGATCGCGCTCCACAATTAAGCAAACAAGCGCTCGCTTAGGCGAGCGCTTGAAATCAACCATTGTCATTTTGACCTAGCCATCCAGACGCTAATGTTACGTCATCCCGGCCTTAAGCCGGTGGTCCAGGCTCAGATCATAAACGCAGAAGTTGGATGGCCGGGTCAAGCCCGGCTATGAGATATTTAGGTTTGATTTAGCGAAATAGGACACAATTGATGGCCGCGCTTGCGTTTCGCGTTCCCGAAAAGGGCTTTCTGGCTCTTTCCGTGCATGACGCGGGGCGGGTTGAGGACGCTCGAGCGGTCATCATCCCATTCGGCTTAGAGGCGAGCGTTACCTATGGCGGCGGCACGTCCGCTGGGCCGGAAGCAATCATCGCCGCAAGCTCTGAACTTGAATTTTTCGATGAGGAGTTCTGGTCGGAGCCGTTCAGGGAAATCGGCGTCGCCACGCTAAACGCCGCGCCGCCGGCCGACGAGCTTGAGGAAGCGCTTGCGCAAATCGCCGCCCTAACCGGCGCCGTGCTTGAGGCGGGCAAATTTCCGCTAACTCTTGGCGGCGAGCATTCGCTAACGGCGGGCGCCATTCGCCCGTTCACTGATAAATATCCCGACCTCGCCATCCTTCAATTCGACGCGCATTCGGATTTGCGCGAAACCTACGCCGGTTCGCGATATTCACACGCCTGCGCCATGCGTCGCGCGCTGGATTATGCACACATTTCCCTTGTTGCGGTTGGCCTTCGAGGCACGGGCGCGGAGGAAATTGCGTTTCTCGAAGCCAACCGCCATCGCATCCATACACACTGGGCGAAGGACAAACCGCGTTGGCGCATCGAGGATATCGTGGCCCCGCTGGCTGGGCGTCCAATTTACTTAACCTTCGACGTGGATGGTTTTGACGCCAGCCTGATGCCCGCCACCGGCACGCCGCAACCAGGGGGCCTGTTCTGGGATGAGGCTATTGATATCATCCGCGCCGCTTCGTCGGTTGGAACTATCGTCGGCGCAGATGTTGTCGAACTGGCGCCGATTGCGGGCATGCACGCCTGCGATTTTATCGCCGCCAAGCTTGCTTACAAAATCCTTACCCTTGCGCTCCTCAAGCGCGTCTGAGCTTGCGCCCGCGCCGGCATTGAAACGCGGCCTAACCTCCCCATTTCAACGCAACGAATTGTTAACCGTTGCGCATGTCCGGCCGTTGGGAGCATCCATGAAAATCATTAATCTCAGCATGCACGGCAACGCTACACGCGGCTACTCACCGATAACTGCGCCCGACGACAGCGAAGCGCTGGACGCATATTCTCGCGCGGTGACAGGCGTCGTGGATCGCGTCGGCCCGGCGCTTGTCGGCATCCAGAGGCTGCGGCGCAATGCTCAGGCGCCCATTCTGTCACCTGAGGGCGCTGGCTCCGGCATTATCATAACGCCTGACGGCTATGTGCTCACCAACCATCATGTGGTGGCGGGCGCGAGCGCACTGGAGGTTTTGCTGGCGGATGGCGGCGTTGCCAAGGCCGAGAAGGTTGGCGAAGACCCGGATAACGATCTTGCGTTGCTGCGAATGCATCGCGGCGGGCTGCCATGCGCTGAGCTAGGCGATTCCAGCGCGCTGAAACAGGGGCAGCTTGTCGTCGCCATCGGGAATCCCTTTGGATTGCAGGCGACGGTAACGGCTGGTGTCGTAAGTGCGTTGAGCCGAACCTTGCGGGCGACAAATGGACGCTTGATCGAGGATGTCATTCAGACCGACGCCGCGCTAAACCCTGGTAATTCCGGCGGGGCGCTGCTTGATAGCCTCGGTCGAGTGATTGGCGTGAACACCGCCATCATCGCAGGCGCGCAAGGCACGGGCTTTGCAGTTCCGATTAACACCGCCAAGCGCATCATTTCCGAACTGTTGCGCTACGGTCGAATGGAGCGCGGCTATCTTGGGCTGGCTGGCCAGACAGTGCAGTTCCCGCGAGCTGCAGCCGCTCGTTTCGGGCTGAAGCGCGGCGCTGGCGTGCAAATCGTACAGGTGGCGGCGGGTGGGCCAGCGTTGGCCGCTGGGCTGCGACCTGGGGATGTCATGCTGTTCATTGATGAGCGAGAAGCATCGAGCGTAGACGATGTTTACAAAGCTCTCGACCGTCATGCGGTCGGCCGGGACTTGATGGTCAAAGCGCTTCGCAGCGGGGAAATTCTTGAATTCAAGCTGCGCGCCACGCCAAGGCCAGCGTGACGCGAACCTTCATCAATTGTCCAACACGCCTTTTAGAAGGTAATGCTGGATTTTGTGGCGGTTGGCGATGAGTTCATCGACCGTCGGCTTGCCTTTCAAGGCGTTTGAGATCGCTTGTTTAGTCGCTTCATAATTACAGCGGTAAAGATCCTTTTTGTCCAGGTTTGGATCGGTCGCGGCTTGCGGGTCGAGCCACACCATGATGATCATGCACAACTCGTCAACCTGATCCTTTGGCAGCGTGCCGTCGATCAGGCAATCGACAATGGCGTCGGCCATAGCCGCCTCGATGACGCCCCCCAGCAACTCCACATACTCCGCAGATTGAACGGTGTATTTGGTCGTCATCATCGTCATCGGCCGAACCATCTGGTTGCAGTCGCGTACGACAAGCATGCGTGGATGGCCGGCAACCTGGCCTGTCATGCCTGCGAACGCCGTGCCCACAGGGCCGCGGATGGAGCCGATGAGCACCTCCTGCATGGCGTCGGTGAACTGCCCTTCGGCGGCAAAAACGGTAGCTTCTCCGGTTTTCATCCAGATCTCGGCCATGGCGTCCTTTCGTCTCACAAAATTGCTGTCGGCATCGTTGTTTCCTGTGCCATAGCTATGCCATCCAAACGCGCGACTGCAACGTTTGAACATCTGGAGTGGCGCAATAGCGCAGAAAAGTTATGGGTTCACCAAAAATTTCACGCGAAGCAGTTACGCCCCCCACTCCCTGCATTGGCGTTTGCCAACTCGACATAACGACCGGATTTTGCATTGGCTGTGCGCGCACAGCACAGGAAATTGGGCTCTGGCGCGATGCATCTCCCGCAGTTCAGCGCGCTATTACAGATGCTTTGCCCGAAAGACATGCCATGCTTAAAGGCCGTAACGCCCCTCGCGAGGATTTATAGTTTTCAGAGTTACGGCCTAGCGCTTCAATATATCTTATCGAAGCAGCCACTGTTTAAGCGTATCGATCTTCACCTTCGCCGTGTCCACTCCGCCATCGAGCGCTTTCATATACCAGTCGAAAGCTTGCGCGGGGTCGGGCTTGCCGGTTTTGACTTTCAACTGCTCAAAATAACTTGGATCGAAAGACCGGCCCATGGCGAGCGATGCATCCGGATCGCCCAGCGTTGCCGCCTGATCGTAGAGCTTACGAGCGCCAGTTATGTCTCCATCCCGCATCAGCCGGTTGCCATCCCGAATTAGCTGCTGGCTTTTCTGCGGATCGCTGGAAGTTTTGGTTTGTCCGGGCAAAGCTACGCTTTTCGGTTGAAGCCCAGCATCGAGTGCAGCCTGATTATTTGCGTTTGATTTAGGAGCGGTTGGCGCCAATCTCGCGTCTGTTGCGGCCGTCGAAGCAGTGTTTGCCGGGTCAAGCGCGGCCGCGCGGCCCCCGGCACTGTTCAACTGCAAAGCAGCCAACGCCGTCTGCACGGCGTCATCAGAAATCTTGTCACGAGTATCGGGCGATACAGCCACAGCGAAACGTTTCGCATCCGACAAGGGGGTGCGGGCATCAGATTGCATGACCTGCGCCTCAAGATTGACATTGCCAGATGCATTTCCCGGCAGGCTGATCTGCAAACCCGCCAAGCGTTGAGGCGGCAACAGCCAGGTACCGCCACCCACGTCGATGCCCGCCGAGAGGCGACCATCGTCTGGGACGCCCTTGATACTAACCAGCACGTTTTCCGAGCGGAACCTTCCATTAACGCTCACATTTAACGCAATCGGCCCGGGCGCTGCGCCGGAAGTGTTTAACGCTTCCAAAAGGCCAGCGCTACCCGCGTTTCCAGGATTGTATATTACCGTGCCGTTGTCGCTGCGTACTGGCTCAAGACGATCAGAGGATTTCTCAACCGATGCTTTCTCCGGGAGAGCTATGACTTGTTGTATCGGTGCGGCTGGAGCGATACGGCTTTCAGCAACCTCGGAATTGGAGACTACGGAATTGAATAGAAAAACCGAAAGAATGCCAGCCAGTGCGATGCCGCCAATCAGACCAAGCCCAGCCGCGCCGAGCATACGGCTGCTTTCCTGTTCCTGACGGCTTGGCGGTGGGGTTTTGGCGACCACTTGGTTACGCCCTGAAGTTTCAACGCTCCATGGCGCTTGATTGGGCGACGGCCCGGCTTCACCCGCGAAAAGCTCAGAGGACCTGGCTGGCTTAACGTCACCGGTTTGCGGCCTATGTAAAGGGGACCGGAGCGAGCCGCCCCGATAGTAAGCAGGCTCGTCGTTCGTGCTCGAATAAGCTGTGGCTGAGAGCGGCGCGGCTTCATGGTCGGCACGATCGAATTCCTCTGGTGCAACTGCGGCAGAGGCGTCGCGGCGATTGCGCTCGACGGCGTCCAGCAGATCATCCAGGGCGTGCACAGACGGTGGTCGCTGACGTGCGACAACTTCATCGTTCTGGCTGTAAAGATAACTCAGAACCGCTTCGGTTGTTGTTTCATCGAGCTCTGCGGCTGACACCGGACTTGTATCGTCATCTATGTCTTCGACGCGGGCGTTCCATATCTCCGATCGCGCCTGTTGGACATCCTGATCCCACAATCCGCGCGGCGGTGCGAGCGTAAGCGCAGGAACTTCATACCGGGCTGTCTCAGGGGCGTCGGCTTCCGCGCCATAAACGTTTCGTAGCGCATTTTGCACGGCGTCCGCCAAAGACCCAATGTCCTCATTGGGTAGCGGCGCACCATCTGCCGGTGCGTCGTTTGGGGCAATGTCGCCCAAGCTGTAGCGCTGATCGTCAAACTTGAAAGGATTTAAGCTTTGTTCGCCGAATGGTGCGTCAAGGCTTTCAAGGCGCTGATCCGGATCGGGCGAAATGGCCGGTTCAGGCAGATCTAGAGGGCCAAAATCGCCCGTTCCAGAGAAAATACCAACGCTGGTTTCGGATTCGTCATTCGCTGGCTTTTCTTCCTGCTCAAAACTAGAATCTTCATTCGCGGAATCTAAAGCAAATGGATCGGTGTAGGCGCCGCTATTTTTATCATCTTCGCCAAGATACTCGGCAAGCGTGAGCAAAGGCTCATTTTTCGTTTCCGCAGTGGCCTTAATTGCCTCATCCCATTCATGTGCGACTTCATCGTCAAAAGCTTCGTGCTCGGGCGCCTCGGCATTTTTCACCGGCGCATCATCGAGTGGCGTTACGGAGAAATCCGGGATTCGGGGCCGGCCATACAATTCATCGAGACTATCCGTCTTGCCTTTTTCTTCGGGCATCGCTTCCTGCTCGGACTGTTCGTCGATTTTATCGTCCGGCAAAATTTCTTCATCCTGATCAATTTTTGGAATGTCAAATATGGAAGCCATCTAGCGTTCCCTAAAAATACTGAGCGGAAGCTCAATCTGTTACTGTATTTTACTCAGTTCCCGCCTGCCGAGGTAGATGCCTGCTTGTTTTGCTCTTGATAGACGCGATAAGCGATAACGGCAATGAAAAACCATAAGCGGCTGTTTATTCCCATACTTTAACGGCTTTGTTTTTCATACCATCGAACAAACTGATTAAACAGCTCCTCCCGATTTGCCGGGTTACCGGAACCTTGCGTCTGCAGGAACTTGTTTAACATGGCCCGAACCTGCTCGGCGTTTTGACCATCTGCGGACAGCGTGGTCTGCGCGCCGCTAGTGACGGTTTTTCCAGCCAGGGCTTCGGCTTTAGCGAGCTTGGCGGCGTTTTGATCAAGCCAATTCTGAGCGGCTGGAAACCGCGTCCACCCTACAATTGGAGAAACAAGATTCACTTCCTGCCACTTCTCGTGATAGTCACGTGTTTTGAAATTATTAATATTCTCAAACAGTTTATCCGAGAAAGACGTCAACCTCCTGAACTGCTCAGACTGACTTTTATGCCCGGCCATAACGAGCACAGAGCTCACAGAAACTGTACTGACAGTTTCGTCAGAAGATACGAGATCAGGATAATCATCGTGAGTGATAATGCCTGGCAAATAATCCTGCTGCAACTGATCGATATAATCTATATCTAAAAAATGCACTCGGTCTGTATGTTTTATAGTCTTGAAAGCTGAAGACGGTTTGCCACCAACATAAAATGAGGCATCAATCTCGCCAGTTTTCAATTTTTCAAGGGCTTCGATTTGATCAATATAGATGGGTTGCACTTTAATATTGTGCGCGCTAAATATTATTTCCGCCGTTAATGCGGCCCCACTGTTTCTAGGGCCGAAATTTACTTTTCTGCCATTCAAATCCGCCAGACATGTAAATTGCATTTTTGAAAGTAAATGAATTTCTTGGCTGTAAAGTTTTGTGATGTATTGAAGCTTGTTTTCAATAAGATTTATCTTCTGAGTTTTTCTAAATTGTGACAAAATATCATACTGTATAACGGCCACATCCAATGTTTTTATAGTCAACAAGTCACTGATATTCTGTATTGAACCTTGCCCGATCATAGGAATAACGCGCAGGCTCACGCCATCGTTTAAAGAACGCGCCATTTCTGAGATAACACGCGCCTCGGTACTGTCGATATCCCCTGTCGCTATCATGATCGTTGAGGGGGATGGAGCTTTAACACCCGGTTGAAGACGTGGGCGGATGGATTGCGGCCCCTGCGCTTGCGCGAATGACGCTGTGTTAGCCTCAAGAATAAAAATTGCCAGAAACAGCCAATACTTCGACACTATAATTTGCTCCTATATCGTCTGTAGATCACCGTACAGCGCCGCAAACTCGCGCTCCTCAGAATTTAGCTCATGAAGCCAATCATAAACAAGACTGGGCCACTAACTTGTTACAATGCGATCTTGACTAAATAGTGGGGCTTCAGTCACAGAAAGTTTTAATACAAATGCAACAGCCACGCATTCCGGTTATCTCAAGGACTTCCACCACCCCGGACGGCGAGCGCATTTACGCCATCGGCGATATCCACGGCTGCGCAAATCTGCTTGCGCTTCTTTTCGAAAAAATACTGCTCGACGACGCCAAAGCAGATGCCGCGCGCAAAGCGAGGCTTGTCTTTCTTGGCGATTACATCGACCGCGGCCACGCCAGCAAAAACGTGATCGATCTGCTGTTGACCATCGCGGGGATGATGCCAGACACCCTCTTTTTGATGGGCAACCATGAAGTCCTGCTCACCCGTTTTTTACACAACAGTGACTATTTTTGGGATTGGGCCTCGAATGGAGGAATCGAGACACTGGTTTCGTATGGTGCTCTAAGGCCGGACGCGCGGCTAGAACGATCTGGCGGCGCAGCTACCCGGGTTGAGTTATTGCGGAAAATGTCGATACGCCATCAGGAATTTTTCGATGGCTTGAAAACAAGCGCGATCATGGGTGACTATTTTTTCGTGCATGCGGGCGTCAGGCCGGGCCGGGCGCTGGATCAGCAGGACGAGGATGATCTGCTTTGGATTCGCAGTGCATTTCTGGACTATAAGGGCGACTTCGGCAAAATCATCGTGCATGGACATACGCCGGTGGAAGAGCCTGAAAACCGGCCCAACCGCATCGGGGTGGATACGGGAGCGGTTTTCACCGGGCGGTTGACAGCCGTTGTGCTGGAGGGGCCAGTCAGGCGTTTCTTGCACACATAAAGTTGCTCGGCGCTAAAGGAAGTCTACAGGGTCGTGCACAAAATTAGACACTAACCCCGCGAGGCGATTGCCGCAGCTGAGATACATCGCCGCTCGCAAGGCCGAACTCCCTCGCTTCTCTTGCAGGACAATAATTGCAATTTGCGCTAGCTGCTCTAGCCCACCCGTTCGTCCACGCCGCGCAGGCGCTCAAGAAGGGTGCGCTTTGCGGAAGCGGGATCGTGGTCTTCCGTGGAGTTTTTCTTCCCGCCTTGCAAATCCGCTGCGCGTTTTTCCTCTTTTAAAACAACGGTTTCGGAGGCAGCAGGCAACCCTGCTGCGTCAGTCACGGCAGAGGCCCCGCTTGCCGCATTAGCGCTTTCGGCAAAAGCGTGCTTAATCACATTCGTTTCTTTTGCCACATCGTTTGCGTCGGCGCTGGTGTCTGTTACCGGCGCCACAAAAGTGGTTTCGGTTGGAGCCGCATTGTCTAGGTCTTCAGCGGCCAGTGTCTCCGATGAGACAAGTTTGTCGTCTTCTAAGGCCAGCCGCGATTTTGCCTCTCTATCAGCGCTTTGGAGGACAAAGGCTTCATTATCGACATTAGCATCATCCACAATAGCGGCTGGTTGATTTGACGCGGCGTCTACGTTAGGGGGCGTTGACGTAACTTCCATTTCTGCCGCCGTTAGCTTTTCCAAGGTCAAAATAGGGGCGATCAGGGATGAAGGCATTTTTTGGAGAGGTTCGGAGGGGCGCTCTTCGCGCACAATGACGGCTTCCCCGGACATAGGTAAAGCGGCCTCAAGAACTTCCTGCAAAGACTTGTTTTCGAAGTCATCAACTCTGACATCCTGCAACCGGTCTCGCCCAAGCCAGGATTCAGTTTCTGTTTTAACCTCCAGGTCATCGGTCATCGCTTCGCGGCGCTCGGGCTTCTTTAGCCACGGCTGCGGTCGGGCGAGACTGCGTTCAACGTTTGGGCGGCGAACCTGAGCACGAGGCGGCGCGATCTCGGCATTTTTCGCGGCGGAAGCGTCAATTTCACCGGCTGAAATAGCGCGGGATTGCACCCGAGGCTCGGCAGGCGAGGCCGCGATGATCTGCTCCGCAAGCTGCTGCAACTCCGCTTTTAAATACGTGATTTGATGTGCTTCACGGTCATAGGCGCCGGACAGTTGCTCGCGCAGCTTTGACAGTTCAACGTTAAGCCTGTCATATTCGGAGCGATACTCATCCAGGCTCCACTGCGATGGCCGCTTTTTGAAGCGCGTCGACCGTTCGGCGCCGCTCTTCTCCATCGCCTCACGCAGGCGCGCGATTTCAGCCTGCTGCAAACCGGCTGAACGTTGCGCAAGCGCCAGAGCTTCCTCGCGGCGGCGTATTTTGTTGATAAGATCGCTGACCTCATAGGCGCGTTGCGCAAGACTTGATTGGGATGCCGCGAGCGCGTTTTCCAGCTCGGGAAAGCGCTTTTTGATTGTCATCTCGAACACGGACGCAGCGTTGCGGCGTTCATCAAGATTGCGCTCTAGCGCCTCTATCTCGTCCTTGAGCGTTGTCGCGCCCATTTGCATCCGGCTGATATCGACAAGCTGTTGCGAGGATTTCGCCTTAGCTTTGCCAAGCGCAGCCTCAAGGCGGCGGATTTTCACGGCGAATGACGCTCGAAGCTGATCCTTCTCGGCTTCAATCTCGGAAATCGTGAGCGGCATGGTGCTTTCCATGCGGCGGCGCGTCAGCCGGACGGCGCGGCTCCAGAAAGAAGGCGCGATAAGCACGAAAAGAAAGCACGCTAGGAAGAACCCCAGGGCGACCAGCATGAGGTACAGAATCATTACGTTCGGTTCCCTCCCGCCCGGCTCCTTGTGCGAAACCAGTTTGCCACATTTGCCGGATCCGGCCAGAGATTACGCGACACTTATATACCCGCGCAAAGTGCATGTCTAACCGTGCAATCCTGATCTCCATACCCTTGAGACACGCATTCGAATGCATAGCACCGACCTAAAACGGATTCCACGTCGGATTGCGAGTGTATTTAAGATAACCTATGTTTGCGCCGAAGCGGACACCAACCCCCGAACGGATTGGCGCCAAAATCACATCGCCCTGCTTTTGAAACGTCAAACCGATGCCGCCGACCAGATAGGCCGAGCCGTCAACACCTGCGTATCTCTGAAAAAGCTCATCGGCGTATGTCAGGTTATACACCAAAATCAGCGTTTTGGAGCCTTCACCACCGACATCGTAGCCAATCGACGGGCCTTGCCAGAAAACTTTGTGCTCGCCGTCGAACTTTGTAAACAATCGCCCTTCCCCATAACGCAATCCCGCGATCAGCGCGCCGCCTGCTTCCTCACCCAGGATATAGCCGTTTGGACGCCCCTGCTTGGAAAACGCATATTCCACGACTTTCGCAAGATTTTTCGAGACAGCGCCAAAGAAGCGGTGGCCAGCGTCCATGATCTCGTCAGACGAATATCCGCTGTCTTCTCTATATGCGGCTGTAGGAGGAGGCCCGCGGTCATAAGGCGGCGGGGAGCCGTTGTAGCCGCGGTCCGATCCGTAACTGGATTGCGGCGGTGGGGCTGAGTAGTCGTCCCGTCGCGGTGCAATTTGGCGAGGCGGCTCCTGCTCGCTCTGACCTCGCTCATACTGCCCCTGACCTGGCGGAAGATACCCGCCGCCCGAACTCTGGGCAAGTCGAACAATCGATGGCGTCTGTGAAGCGCGGAGATAACCAGCGCCATCTGCGGCTTGTGCGCCGTCAGAAATATTCGCAACGAAAAACGCGCCAGCGGCAAGACCGCCGAGAATATGTCTCATCATCATAGCACCCCGAAAATTCTGCCGTGTCAGAAGGCTTAAGCGGCAGAAAACGCGCCGCACGTGGTCGAAATACTATCCACACTTGCATGGCGGTAGCACCCAACTGCGGCGAGAGACTGACAAGTTTAAGGTTAAAACAGGTTCGTTACCAATTGTTCACCACGACCGCACAATGTCCTTCCGCGCGCAAAATCTTAGCGCTCGGACGCAGGGGAACGGCCCCAAACGATGAAATTTGGATTGAGATAGTTTGCATCGCGCTTCCCATACGTCAGCGGCTCACCACTGGGGAGCAGCACACATCCCCCCGCCGCATTGACCACGGCGTGCCCCGCAGCCGTATCCCATTCCTTGGTCGGGCCGAAGCGCGGATAGACGTCCGCCTCGCCCGCCGCGACCAGACAGAACTTGAGCGAAGAGCCGACGTTTTTAGTGTCCTGTACATTATGTGCGGCGAGAAAGCTTTGCGTCTCCGGCGTCATATGCGAGCGGCTGGCAACGCCCGTCAGAGCGCCCGGGTTTGCCGTGCGCGTGCGCATCGGCTTGAGATCGAGCGCGTCGAGCCGCAGCGCAGCTACGCCGCGTTCAATGTGCGCCGAGACCGCCTCACCGCGAGACAGAGTTACATAGAACTGGCCCAGCGCCGGGGCGTAAACGAGGCCAAATATTGGAACTCCATGCTCGATAAGCGCAATGTTGACCGTGAAATCGCCACGCTTGTTTAAAAATTCTTTTGTCCCATCCAGTGGATCGACAAGGAAAAAAAGCGCGTCCGTTTCAGGAATATTACCTGCTGCGGATTTTTCCTCCGCGATAACGGGGACGGATGGGGCAAGTCTGGCGAGGTCTTCCAGAATGATCGCCTCCGCCAGCACGTCTGCCGCTGTCACCGGCGATTTGTCGGCTTTGGTGAAAACCTCAAAGTCGGTTTCGTAAACATTCATCGCCGCTTCGCCCGCGCGGTATGCGGTGTCCGTCAGCGCCGCAACGAAAGCCCTGTCATACGTATATGCGCCGTTCGCCATGAACCTGTCCCCTTTTGTCAACGGCGAAAACTTGCCCTATTTGCAGGGAAATGCGCAAGCTGCATAGCCATGTTGCCAACGGCCGATTCGGCTTTTGCGACGCGGGCAAAATAAGGTGCCGCGCTACTTTCCACAATTTAACCGCGAATTTACCCGTTTTTACAATGGTTTGCCAAAATGGCCTTTCCGGGCTGGCATGGTTGCAGAATGACATGTAGTGAGACACTAGATCCGACCCCGATTTAATTGAGTCAATTAAATCGGGTGAATCGGCTCTAGAGTTATAAGTAGAGCCGTTCTCGTCCGAAAACCGCCTAACACTTTTCGGGAACGGCTCTATTCGATTTGAGGGAAGACGATGCCGCCAGAACTGACTTTGGATGAACTGAATATCTCTGCGTTTATGTCGAGCAAACTTTGTCACGATCTGGTTGGGCCAGTGGGCGCAATCAACAACGGCCTGGAGTTGCTCGAAGATGACGATGACGACGACACGCGAGCGTATGCCTTCGAGATCATTCAGAACAGCGCGCGCATCGCGGCGCTTCGGCTGGAATTCGCGCGTCTGGCATTTGGCTCATCGTCTGGCCTGGGCGGCGAGATCGAGTTGGGGCACGCCGAAAAAATTGCCCGTCACTTCGTCGAGGAGGGCAAACACCGGCTAAACTGGCCACGGCCCGAAGGCGCGCTGCCCAAGGATCATGTGCGGCTGCTGCTGATTGCGTTGTGCATTTCGTTGCAGGCGACCCCCGGCGGTGGTGAAATAGCCGTTAGCGTGCGCAAAGGCCTCAAGACGCCGTCGTTTTTTATACGTTGCAAAGGAAAGACCGCGCGGATGCCTGAAAATTTTGAGGCGCTGTTGAATGGCATGGCGGCGAAGGAAGTCGATCCCCGCAATATCATGCCCTACTACGCGGGCAGGCTAGCCATCGCTTTGGGCGCTGCCCTGACCGCGCGCAAAGATGGCGCGGACATGGTTTTTGAGTGCGCGCCGTCACGCAAAGCCTGATTTTCAAGTCAGGCCTTTACGCCGCCTGGCTTTTGTCTTTGTCCTTATCGCGCGGATCGCGAAGCACATAGCCACGTCCCCAGACGGTTTCGATATAGTTCTCGCCGCCCGTCGCCAGCGCCACCTTCTTGCGCAGCTTGCAGATGAACACGTCGATGATCTTCAGTTCCGGCTCATCAATGCCTCCATAGAGATGGTTCAGAAACATTTCCTTCGTAAGCGTCGTGCCTTTGCGAAGCGAGAGCAGTTCGATCATCTGGTATTCTTTGCCGGTAAGGTGAACGCGCTCACCCTCTACATCGACAGTTTTGGTGTCCAGATTGACCGTCAGGCCGCCAGTGTGAATGACCGACTGCGCGTGCCCCTTCGAGCGCCGCACGATAGCGTGGATGCGCGCGACAAGCTCATCCTTGTGAAACGGCTTGGTCATATAGTCGTCGGCGCCAAAGCCGAGACCGCGCACTTTATCGTCAATGCCGCCCATGCCGGAGAGGATCAGGATTGGCGTCTTAATTTTGTTTACCCGCAACTGGCGCAGCACTTCATAGCCACTGATGTCCGGCAGGCCCAAATCGAGTAAAATAATATCGTAATCATAAATTTTGCCGAGATCGACGCCTTCTTCGCCCATATCGGTCGCGAAAACGTTAAATCCCTCCGAGAGGAGCATCAACTCGATGCTTTGAGCGGTTGCGCTGTCGTCTTCGATCAGGAGGACTCTCATCCTATTCCCCTCAAACTGGAAATTTCTCTAAGGCGTAAAGCTTGGCGCTAACGTCTGGCGGGACGTGAGCATTGTTCAAATCTCAAACAAAACATAAATGAAACTGGTTAACCATTAGCTAAAACAACACTTCAAATCCTTAACTTCGGCCACAAACGAATATAAAAATATATGGCGTGCCGTAAGCAAGGCGCCGGAGACGCTGAAGTGCTGATTGGGGAAACGCTTGGGACTAAACGCAAAACGTTGTGCTGAGACAAACCTCGCGCACAAGAAACACGGCGCTAACACCTGCTTTTAACGGAATCAAAGCATTTTGTGGACGTTTCCTGTGGCAGCACGAATCAACTTGACTTTAGGAGTAACAGAATTTTTCGCCCCTCAACAGGTTGGGTTCTCCGCCTGGAATCGATGCTTTCGTAACTGTGTCGTCCGTGACACGGAGCAAGTTTACCCTCGATTAATTCTTAACATGTAAACTTAGACTTATAAGCGAAATCGACCTCTGCACCTCGATGGTAAAGGCTATGAGCAGCGAGTGTCGCTTTAAGGCAAAAGCGCAATAGTTTTGAGTTGAGGGGCGCATTATGAGAGCGAAAGACACGAACATCCGGCTACGCCGGTTTGAACTGAACAAGAAAAGACAGACTGTCGCCGATCTGGAGACGATGATCGCGGACTTCCGCCGTATGGCCGACGATCTCAACCGCCAGATCGAAATTGAGGAAAAGCGCAGCGGCATTCGCGACGTCAACCACTTCGCCTACCCGACATTCGCCAAATCCGCCGTGCGCCGCCGCGAGAATTTATTCACCTCGATTGCAAATCTTGAGGGGCAGCTTGAAACCGCTCACACCGAGCTCGCAGACACCCTTCTGGATGTCAGCAAATTCGACACAAGTGAGCGCGTTATCCCCGGACTTGCGCTGGTTGGCGCGTAAAGATTAATTCACGCTTTGAGGAAGCGCAGGTTTTATCTTTGCGGAAAACAAGTAGTACCGTTAGCCCTCAAGTGGTGCCGGCTGCAGGAATCGAACCCGCGACCTACTGATTACAAATCAGCCGCTCTACCGACTGAGCTAAGCCGGCCGACGCCTCGTCCACAAATCACGAGCAATACTTATCCATATAGCCATCAGCCTGACAACTCCAGCGCATTTTCCAGAAACGGCACGCCATTCGATGCAATGCAGCCTCTCTAGCTATCTAATAGCTATCAAATTGGACGAGACCTGCCGAAATCTCCTTGCCAGCTAATGTGACTCAACTTTTGATTGCGTAATTACGGCAACTAAAATCAAACTTTACATACTCTCCCTTGCTGGCACTGCGGCATGTTGTTTCGCGCATGCCGCCTTTGCGCAAGACAAGTGGGTGGCGTCGGCGACAACGGGGGCTGGCTTTGATGGAAATCCGCAGCTTGAGCCCGATGGCGAGGACGCGACGTTTTATGACCTCGACGTTTTGGCCGGCATCGCCACAGAGCGTGGTGGATGGCGGCTCGCGGCGGCAGGCCAGGCAAAACGCCGCGATTATGTAGACAGCGGTCTTGACGCCGACGAGACTTACAAGCTTGCAGTGGCTGCGGCCAATGCGGCCAGAGCGGATATTGCATTTAGCGCATCCTCTAAAGCCGAATTCACCAGCGACGCGGATTTTCGGGCGTTCGACGTTTTCGAGCGTATAAGCCTTAAGTGGGAAAAGGGCGTCTTCCGGCCGTTTCTCGGCGCGGAGCTGCGTTACGCAACCCTCAACGAGCAGACCAATGTCACTTCCGGAGGGTTTCTTGAGGAAAGCCTCAAGTCGACCGGCATATCGGCCACTCCAGGTTTTGCGATCAAGCGTGAAATCCCCGAGCGGAAAGGGGCGCTGCAAGTTGGTGTAGCGGCCACATTATCCACCACGCGGTACGAAGCACCCGGCCCCTTTGAAATCGAGCGCGACAATGATCGTATCAGGCCGACGCTTTTCGCAACCTATGCGGAGGAGGGGCTTACCTTTTACGCTGGCGTCTCGCAGCTTTACGGCGCCTGGAGCGATAGCTTTTTCAAAGACGTAGACCGCACATTGTTTGAGTTTACCGCATCTTTTAAAAGCGGGCCTGCAACCATAGAGTTATCCGCCTGCAGGCGCCGCAGGAAACGACATTCGTGCTATCCCCGCTTATCATCGTGACATTTTTCGAAGCGAGTTTGAACGTGTCATTTGATGAGCGTCGGAGCCTTCGTTTCTTTTCCCGCGATGTAAACGGCGCTTATCTTGGTACAGGGCTTGAAACGCACGCGCAGAGCTTTGGCGCCGCCGTGTCGCAAACCCTCGACACGGCTACAAGTCTGACCCTAGAGGTTACCCAATCCTATGGCGAAACCATAGCCGGAGACCACTCGGACGGGGCTCGGGTGCTTTTATCGCTGACCAAGAAAGTCGAGAGCGGAGGAGACGCTGCGTCCGTTCTACCGTCCGAAAGTAAAATCAGCGCGAATGAATTGCGTCGTAGAAGCGGTTCTTGAGGATAAATAGGATCGCATGGGTACGCCATGCGATCCTGCCCCATCATAGCGTTAGACCAGCCCTTTAACTACAGCTGTTAGGAGAGCTTAACTTCAGGATACCGAGAACATTAAGTTGCGCAGAACTGGTGGCCGAGCTTTGAGTCTGCGTTTTACCTTTATTTTTACCTGCCAAGGCAGGTGTTGCTGGGGCTATTGCGGCCAGAGTAAACGCAGCGGCGGTTGCGTATGCGGTGATCGTATGTTTTATAAATTCCTCCTAGAGTAAATCATAAGCATGCGGGTGTAACCACTACTGAATTCTACTATAAGTTGTAAATTATCACAAATATATTTATCAATCGCGGATAATTTTTGGTTAAAATGCACTGCATTTAGCGCCTCAAAAAAGCTCCGCTGAATGTGAATACTTCATTTTCGAGCGTGATCCGGATTTCAAAAAATGGAAGCTGAGAAGCCTTGGCGTGGTCAAATTCACAAAAAATTATCAGTTGTCAAGCAAATCCCGAACAACGAGGGAATATTCATCAATTCGCAATTTTCATTATAGACTATCATTCTCACTGCACCCCAATCGAAAGGAGAATTAAAATGAGTTTTCTGAAAGTGACATTTTCAACCTTCGCACTGGCTGCTGTTCTGACGCAGGCGCCAATGCAAAGCGCTAAAGCTGATGGCGGCGCGACAGCCGTAGCCGTTGGCGCTTATCTCGTGGTGGATTATGCAGTGGGCCGCAAATGCCATATGCACAAATGGCCGCTTAACATCATCAAAAAGGTCGCTTACGGCATCCACGGCAAACGTATCTGCAAATACAAACACCGCTGAGATGACGCATGATTAACGCCGCGCTTTACAAGGCGCGGCTTTTTTGCGCCTGCCGTATGGTATGCAACGCAACGGCGGCGGCATTGGAGACATTCAGGCTGCGCAATGTGCTTGCCGTTTCGAGGGCACAGATGAAATCGCAGTTTTCCCGCGTAAGGCGTCTTAAGCCTTTATCCTCCGCGCCCAGAACCAACGCGACTTTCTCTCCCAGGTGCTGAACTTCCATAAAACCATCGGCTTCCGAATCAAGTCCGACGCGGATAAACCCGATTTGCCCAAGCTCTTCCAGAGCGCGCGCCAGGTTCGCGGCAAGCACGACTGGGATTGTATCCAGAGCGCCGCTGGCGGCCTTCGCCAGCGCGCCAGACAGCGGCGGCGCATGATGCGCGGTCATCACCACGCCTCCAGCGCCAAAGGCCGCCGCGGAACGCAGGATTGCGCCCACATTATGCGGGTCGGTAATCTGATCGAGCACCAGCACGATACTGGCCTCGTGGAGGTCTTCCACGTCGAGCGGCGGCAATGGCCCTACCTCCACCGTAACACCCTGATGCACCGCGCCTTCCCCCAGCATGCGATCCAGATCTCGCGGAGACACAATGACGGGTTCAGCATTACGGCGCGCGAGCAAATCTGCGATGCGGTTGGCCGCGTTCGCCGTCGCCGTCACCCGCAATATCGGGCGCGCCATGTTGCCCAGCGCCGCCTCCGCCGCGTGCGAGCCGTAAATATGGATTTGGGCGTCGGCGCGCCGTTCACGGCCGTATGAATTTTTAGGGTTGCGCTGGGAGGGCATCGTGGCTGCTTTCATGAATAAGTGCGATACGCCCACAACGTAACATGCCCTGCGGCAATACGAAAAAGCGGGCTAAAACCAGTTGACAACCATAGCCCGGGTTCGGATAACTCAACGCTTCCAATCGCGCCGTACCGCGCGTTGTCTGCTGCGAGGCCTAACATCGCGCTTAGACTGTGGAATCCCGGACAGGTGCCCGAGTGGCTAAAGGGGGCGGACTGTAAATCCGCTGACTTACGTCTACGCTGGTTCGAATCCAGCCCTGTCCACCACCACTCTCTGTATTCTTACGGCTGGGCGAAATAAAATCGGTCGATGGCCCACAGGCTGATAGCGACCATCAGCGCGATAACAGCGACTGTGTACCGGAAGCTGATTGAGTAGATCGACCAGACAATTGTAATTAAACTTAGAACGATAAGCGTCAGCCAGATGACGAGTTCAGTATGATTATTGAGATAATAACTAAATTTCTCCGCCAGTTCTGCGTAACTCATTCTTTATCCATTCTTCCTCTGCATCGGGCACTACCTTGATTTAACCCCGTGGCGACGTTTGTGGCGTGTCTGGATTTACTGCTGGCGGAGCGTTGTCGCGAGGGTTTGCGTCGGTGTCAGGCCGGTCAACGCCCGGCGCTCCAGCAGGTGACTTTGGTTTCACCGCAGCGGTGCGGCGAGCTTCCGCTTCGTCTTTCAGAGCTTTCTCCGACTTCGCTATCTCGTCGAGCGAAAATTCGGCCAAGTTGCAGGAGCAGCCTTTCACGTATTGCTTTCTGTTGCGGAAGGCGTAGGGCATGTCCGCGTAAGACGCGCCTCCCAAAGACACCATTTGCTCTACCTCCTCGCCTGGGTTGCGATAGACGAAAAGCTCGGCCGGCGCGGCGCATTGCGACCGGCATTTATCCTCGTCCTCGCGAAATCTGCTTTGGAGGGTGGAATAGCTGATAGGGAAATAGTACCCATCACAGGTGCGCACGCACATCGTGCGATATGCGCCATAGGGCATGTTTTCCGGCCGATAGTTTGAATATTGGCCACCGCCGCCGGGCGCGCTATCCTCATCGTCCCACAGTGAAAAGAACGAATTATCCCGCTGGCGAGCAGCGTACTGGCGCTGGTAACTTTCGCCGCAACGGTTTTTCGCAAGCTCGGCGACGAGCCCCTCCTGCTGCTGGCGACGCGAACCTGAACGGCCCAGATTGTCGCGCTGCTGGCGCAGGTCGGCGATGCGGCGCTTGGAGTCCTCGATCTGGCGGTTCAGGTCGAGGCAGCGCGGCGTGCGGCGCAGCGACCGGCCGAAAATGAACATGTCCTCATAACAGTTGCCGCGCTCCGCGTCGCTTTCGGCACGCTGTAGCAGCCGGTCGAAATTGCGGATTTCCTCATCCAGCCGGGGCAACTGATCCTGCGCACTGGAGCCGCGCGTCCAGTCGCTCGCAAGTTGCTGCTCCAGTTCGCGGCACCTTATCTCGCGCGGCGAATACCCCTGCGCTTGCTGCCCGCCGCCCTGTTGACCGTAACCCTGCTCATAACCTTGCTGGCCGCGCGGCGGATATTGGTCATAATAACCGCCTTGGGTATTGCCCGCGTTGGGCGCAACAATCGTCACAAAGGCGATGGCCGCCGTTTTTGCGACAAAACGCGCGACGCTCAAGGCTTTAGGGGCGCGATGTCGAACCATGTCAAATTTCCCGATGAGTTCAACCCGATTACTGCATGGTAAACTGGCGGAATTATGAGCCGCGCCGCGCATCAGGTCAACCGCTGACGGGATATGTCCACGCCGCCCTTGAGTTCCGCGAAATCACGGCCCTATACTTCAGTTTAAACAACTCCGGGGACACGCATGAGCAGCCTCACTCATATTCTCGAACGCAACACCCAGTGGTCGCGCGAACGCACCGAGGCCGACCCGGAGTTTTTCTCCCGCCTCGCCGGGTTGCAGTCGCCGGAAATGTTGTGGATTGGATGTTCTGACAGCCGGGTGCCCGCCAACCAGGTCGCCGGATTGCAGCCGGGCGAGGTGTTCGTACACCGCAACGTCGCCAATCTTGTTTACCCGACCGACATAAACTGCATGGCGGTGGTGCAGTACGCCGTTGAGTCGCTGAAGGTGAAGCACATCATTGTTTGCGGCCATTACGGTTGCGGTGGCGTGCGCGCGGCGCTGAAGGGCGAGGGCTACGGCCTCATCGACCACTGGCTGGAGCCGGTAAAAGACTTGGCGCGCATGCACAAGACTCAAATCGAAGCGCACGCCGAATCCAAGGATCGCATTAATCATCTGTGCGAGTTAAATGTGCGGCAACAGGTGCAAAACCTGACGCACTCGCCCATCGTGCAGCGGGCATGGGAAGCGGGCCAAGACCTCAACCTGCACGGCTGGATTTACGGCCTGGACAACGGCCACATCCACGACCTGAACTGCGAATGCGGCAACCCAAACGCAAAAACCCCCGCTCCGCAAATCTAAGTGAAATGGCTCGGGAGGAGTGCGTTCTCGCCGTTTTCAGCGCTACGGACCCGGTATGTTGTGAGAACCATCTGTCGCTGAGGTTCTACAAATGCGTGGAGCTTTTCCGGACTTGTATCAGGGTCGACTGCGGCCGACGCTGAAATCAATTTTGCAAATTCCTGCGGATGCTGAAGTCTCACCGCCTCACGAGTTTCTGCAGGAAGCTCAACACGGTCAACTCTCACGCTGCTACCGTTTGTAATGTGAAAACGTATCAGACCTAACTCATGCAACGCGAGCGGTTTAAACTTGAATGAAGCATAGCTGTGCTTGAAACTAATAGACGCAAGATGAGTTTCCTGCTTCCCTACCGTGTTAATATACTCCGAATTGCTGCAGCTTACCTGCGTAATATGATATTCACCTGGGCCAAAGTTCATTACATCGGCTTCCGAAGGCTTGTGCCGGGTCCTTTCACCATCATATGACGTAAACCCACGTATCCGGCTCCATCTTTTCGGCCGAGCCTAATCATAATCATATCACAAGACGTATTCACCACATCCACGGCGAGTATAACCTTTGCCGTGTCCGAGTCGAAGCCCATGCTCGGACCATCCTGCGATACACCGCACGCGCTTAGCCACAAAGTGATCGCCAGCGCTGTTAGATTTCTTACATTCGACATGTTTGGCTTGTCCGCGAAGTGCATAGACTTTCATAAATATTTTACGTCTCAGCACCAGCATTTAGTCTTTTCTTCAGGCAGCTAGACACATGGCAACTGGAATTCACTCGGCGTGCGTGACATTTTTTCCGTTCAACGACAACGGCTGAGCACGGTACGAATTACTACCTGTTGGCAGAATGCTTGTAGTAGATCGTATCTCACAACTTAAACAAACGAATTCATTAAAATCGAAACCTTATCCGGATCTCAACGGACCCAAAACTCCGTTATTATTTTTATGTTGGCATGTTAGTTTGTGGCCTACTGTTGGCTGCAAAATGGCAACGCTATGGCGTAAAATCGGCTATTTGCGCGAGAAACTGTATACGAAGGGGAAACAGCGTTTTATTAAATGTTCGTAAACATTTTGGGGATTTTATGCGCATCTTACTGATTTCCACGTTGGCTGCTTAGTGGGTGTTCAACCATTGTCAAAGGCACATCGCAGGCGGTTTCCGTCGCGACGCCAAATGTCAATGGCGCCAAATGCGAGCTTTCATCCCCGGCCATCGGCACGGTGTCCGTCGTAACGCCAGCAACGATCACGCTAGAAAAAAGCCAGCATAATGTCGAAGTGCGCTGCAAGAAGGGCTGCAAGAAGGAATGTTACTCGGATGGCGTCGGCGTGATTAACTCCAATACGGAGTTGATGGCGGCAGGCAACGTTATCCTGGGTGGCCCGATTGGCCTCGCCATTGACGCCGGATCAGGCGCGATGAACAACTATACGCCCACCGTACAAATTGCAATGACGCCGCTGCGCGGATGCCGCGGTGGGGTTTCCTAAGCCGACTTAAGCGCCGTTATTAATGACGAGCCGGTAGCGGACGAAGTCGTCTGCTACCGTGAAATGGTCGTAGAGGCGACGTGCGGCGGCGTTAGTTGCGTGCGTATGCCAGTAAAGCCGCGACCAGCCGCGCTGTTTGCCTTGCGCTATCACATCCTCGATAAGCATACGGCCAAGCCCTGCACCGCGCGCCGCCTCTGCCACGAACAAATCCTCCAAATAGCAGATCGGCCGCGTCACCCACGTGCCTTCGTGCAGGATGCATATGGAGAAACCCAGCGCAACGCCGTCTCGTGTCGCGAGGCGCGCGAACATCAGCGTGGCCGGGTTAAGGATACGCGCCCACGTGGCGTCCGTTACATACAGCGCCACGTCCGCCTTGTAAAACGCCAGATACCCAGCCCAAAGCGCGCGCCAGGCAGCTTCATCGGCTGACGTCGCATCCCGGATCGTGATCTTTGCAAGTTCGCTCATGCGTGGCCAATAACGGAAGAGACGCCGGCGCACAAGCTTTGTGCAAGGTTGCAGGCATCATGTTTCGGAGTTATGTATAGTGCATGAAAGCGAGGCGTGATGAGCGGCGAAGCTGAAAATCTAACATTGCAGCTTTTGCGCGAAATCCGCTCCGAGGTTGCGGAAATCAAGTCCGGAGTGGCCGCGATCAAAACAGTGTAAGCGGAGCATGGTGTGATTTTGGGCGAGCACAGCGCCGCGATGACTGGCGTCTTGAATATCATGCACGCCATCCATAGCCGGGTTTCACGCATTGAGAAGCACGTCGATTTGCAGCCTGTTTGAACCGCCATTTCGCTTGACCGCGCGCGTTAAACGCAACATGATGCGCCTATGAACACGCAAATTCCTTACACGGGCTTCGCCCGCATTTGTATTATTATCGCAAGCTAATTGTCGCTGGCGCGCGGTCGTTCATACGCTTTTCAAAATAGCAAACCGGACGCCCCTGCCATAACCCAAGGCGAGGATGAGCGTAATGGCGCTGAAGCTTTACAACACGCGCACGAAGACGAAGGAAGAGTTCCAGCCGATCGCCCCTACGAAAAACGTGCGAATGTATGTGTGCGGCCCGACGGTTTACGACAACGCGCATATCGGCAATGCCCGCCCCGTTATTGTGTTCGACGTGTTGTTCCGGCTGCTGCGCCATCTCTATGGCGAGAACCACGTAACCTATGTGCGCAACATCACGGATGTGGACGACAAGATCAACGCCCGCGCCGCGCAAGCGTATCCCGATCTGCCGCCGCTCGACGGCATCGCCAAGCTGACCAAGGATACCACCGCGCAGTTTCACGCCGATGTGGCGGCGCTCGGATGCCTTCCCCCGACGCACGAGCCGCGCGCGACGGACTACGTGGCAAAGCCCGACGCCGCGTCGGACATGATCCGCATCGTGCAGCGGCTCATCGAGCGCGGCCACGCCTATGAGGCGGAAGGGCATGTGCTTTTCGCGGTCGCGACCGATCCGAATTATGGCAAGCTCGCCCGCCGGTCGCTGGACGAGATGCAGGCGGGCGCGCGGGTGGAGGTCGCGCCTTACAAGCGCGATGCGATGGATTTCGTGCTGTGGAAGCCGTCCGTTTCGGTAGGCGAAGCCGTCGGAGATAAAAGAACCGAACCCGGTTGGAACAGCCCGTGGGGTTACGGGCGCCCCGGCTGGCATCTGGAATGCTCGGCAATGTCGGCGGCGCTGCTGGGTGAGACCTTCGACATTCACGGCGGCGGCATCGACCTCGTCTTCCCGCACCACGAAAACGAGGTCGCACAATCCACCTGCGCCCACGGCACGCCGCTCATGGCCAACATCTGGATGCACAACGGCTTCCTGCAGGTCGAGGGCGAAAAGATGAGCAAGAGCCTCGGCAATTTCGTGACGATTAACGAAGTCTTGTCAGGGTGGCGAGATTTTCCTTGGCCAGGAGAAGCAATTAGACTTGCAATGCTTTCTACTCATTATCGTCAGCCAATCGACTGGACATCGGAAAAGTTGGAGCAAGCATGTATGCTTCTTTCCGAGGCGAAGCAATTTGGATTTGAGGACAGCGAGACAGAACCAAGCGCAGATTTCGTTTCAGCTTTGAAGGATGATCTGAACACGCCGAAAGCAATTGCAGTTTTGCATGAACTCTCAAAAGTTGCGCGTTACGCAGGATTAGTGCCAATTAAACGCGTAGGTGAGCCAGTTTCAGTTATGAACCCAGACTCTTTTTTGCCCCGGAAACAGCTTCTTGCGAATTTACGCTTGCTCGGCATCGAGGTTGAAAAGTTTGAGATGCCCCGGTTTGCGCGCGAAGTGAAGATCAACGAACCAAAGATTAGAAGCGCAATAAGCGCAAGGGCCGAGGCGCGAGCGGCGAAGAACTTCGCGGAGGCTGACCGGATTCGCGACGAACTGGCGGCGATGGGCATCGCGCTGAAGGATACGAAAGACCCGGCGACGGGGGAAATCGTCACCACATGGGAAATCGCGCGCTAGAGCGCTGAGGGGAAATCGCGCGGTGAGTGAGCGGCTATATTTGTACGACACGACCCTGCGCGATGGCGCGCAGGCGCTGGGCGTGGATTTCTCTCTTGAGGACAAGCGGCTGATCGCGGCGACTCTGGATGCGCTCGGCCTCGATTACATTGAGGGCGGCTACCCCGGCGCAAACCCGGTCGACACCGCGTTTTTCGCCGATCCGCCCGAACTGAAATCGGCCACGTTCACCGCATTCGGCATGACGAAGCGCGCCGGGCGTTCGGCCTCGAACGATCCCGGTTTCGGCGCGGTGGTGGAGGCGAACGCCGACGCCGTCTGCCTCGTGGCCAAGGCGTGGGATTATCACGTCGAGGTCGCGCTTGGCGTGCCGCTGGAGGATAATATCGAGGCCATTACCCAGTCCGTCGAGGCAGTCGTCGCATCCGGGCGCGAGGCGCTGATCGATTGCGAGCACTTTTTCGACGGCTACAAGGCCAATCCGGATTATGCGCTCGCCTGCGCCAAAGCGGCCTATAAAGCGGGCGCGCGCTGGGTGGTGCTGTGCGACACCAACGGCGGCGCACTGCCCGATGAGGTGAGCGCAATCGTTGCGGAAGTCGCAAAAGTCGTGCCCGGCGCCAATCTGGGCATTCACACCCACAATGACGCGGAGCACGCCGTCGCCAACAGCCTGGCTGCGGTGCGGGCGGGCGCGCGGCAAATTCAAGGCACGCTGAACGGCGTCGGCGAGCGCTGCGGCAACGCAAATCTTACCTCACTCATCCCCACGCTCGTGCTGAAAGAGCCCTACGCCAGCCAGTTTGCAACCGGCGTCACGCGCGAGCGGCTTAAAAACCTCACTCACGCCTCGCGGCTGCTGGACGAAGTGCTGAACCGCGCGCCTAACCGCGCCGCGCCCTATGTCGGCGAAAGCGCCTTCGCGCACAAGGGCGGCATCCACGTCTCTGCCGTGCAGAAAGACCCGCGCACCTATGAGCACGTGCCGCCGGAAAGCGTCGGCAACGCGCGGCGGCTGCTGGTTTCCGCGCAGTCAGGCCGCTCAAATATCTTGGCTGAACTGGAGCGGGCTGGCATCGCCATCGCCAAAGACGATCCGCGCGTTGGCGAATTGCTAGAGGCCGTGAAGCAGCGCGAGGCGGTCGGTTATACCTACGAGGGCGCGGAAGCTTCATTCGAGCTGCTGGCGCGGCGCGCGCTTGGCCATGTGCCGCATTACTTCGAGGTGGAGAGCTTCCGAGTGCTGGTAGAGCGGCGCCACAATGCGCTCGGCGCGCTTATCACGGTGTCCGAGGCGGCGGTGAAAGTGCGCGTGAACGGCGAAACCATGATGAGCGTCGGCGAGGGCAACGGCCCGATAAACGCGCTCGATCAGGCGCTGCGCCGCGACCTGGGCGTTTATCAGGAGTACATCCGCGACATCGAACTCGTGGATTATAAAGTCCGCATCCTCAACGGCGGCACGGACGCGACCACCCGCGTGCTGATCGAAACGCGCGATGCGGCGACGCAAAAGCGCTGGTTCACGGTTGGCGTATCGCCGAATATCGTGGACGCCTCGTTCGAGGCGTTGCTCGACTCCATCACCTACAAACTGCTAAAGGATGGCGCGCCCGCGCCTCATGCGGACTGACTGGAGACGCCACTAATGTCTTATCGCTTCTGGCTTTTCCTAACTGGCATTCTCGGTTTGCTTGCCATCGCAGCCGGTTCTTACGGCGCGCATGTGCTGCGCTCCGATGGTTTTTCCGCCAGTGTAAAGAATTTCGAAACCGGCGTGATATATCACGGGCTACATGTTATGGCGCTGTTTGGAGTGACGGCGATGCTGGCGATCACGGATGGAAAACGCGCGGCCTTGGCGACATGGGCGTTGCAGATCGCGGCGTTCGCATTCGTGGCGGGCATAATTCTGTTCTCCGGCGGGCTTTACGCGCAGACGACAGGCGTCATCGCGGTGAGCCCGCGCATCGTTCCCTATGGCGGGCTGCTGTTAATGATCGGCTGGGCCGCGCTGGCGTCAAGCGCTTTTGGACTGCGGCGGAGTTCGTGACAGCATGGGAAACCGCTCGTTTTCGTTCCAGATTTCTGTCCTCCTGGCCACCCCTCTAGCGATCATCGCAGGTCTGATAGCGGGCGGCAAAGTCGATGACCGCTGGTTCGATCTCTATGGCGGCGCGGCGACCCTGCTCGCGGCTCTCCCGTTTCTGCAATTCCTGTTGTGGCGGGGATTAGCCCGTCGCGACCGGTCGCGCTGGCTTTCGCTGCTCGTCACCGCGCCGCTCGGCATAGTCGCGCTTGCACAGATCGGCTTCTGGGCGGCGTTTTTTAGCGATCCGGCGATGGCTGTCAATCTGGGCGTGGTGCGTGGGGCACTGTGGGACAAAATCGGGCCATTTGCGGGATGGATCGTGGCAGTGTATGCCGCGTTGAGCGCATGGGTTATTAGCCGCGCTTTCCGCTAGACGCAGTTTTTGATTTCCGCCGCTACCAAGTGAACGTATGGCGCTTGTAGTATTAAAAATGCTTGGGAGAGCGTTGCAAAACAACGACTCACGCAAACTCCTTGATGCAGATTATTTATACATCTTCTTGATGTTGTCCAGACCGCCTTTGAGCACGCCTTTCATGATCTTGGCGGCTTCATCATCCTTTACGCCCTTGGCGTCGAACTTTGCGAACCACAGGATGTTGATTTCGTTCTTGTCGTCGTCATCAGGAACAGCAGAAAACGTTGCGCTGTAGTTGGCGACCGGGAACGGACTTTCGTCGATGACATAGCTGTAGCTATTTTTGCCGGTTGTGGTCATCGTCTCTTTAACGACGCCGCCGTCTTTCAGCGTCAGCGTCCGTTTGGTTTTATCGCCATCTTTAGCCTCGTCGCATTTGGCGACCGCTGGATGCCAGGTAGAAATCGCACACCAACCGCCGACTTTCTCCCAAACCTTCATCATTTCGCCTTCAATTTCAACGCGTTGCTTGACTTCGACGGCGAAAGCGGTTGATGGAACGAACGAGGCGCTGGCAAGGATCAGTGCGGATGCAAGACCTAAACGCATGAAAATCTCCCTAATGTTCTGTCTTATTATTCCCGGACACCTGTCCGTTATTTCTTGTTAAGGCCTTACCGCGCTTTTGCGCAATTTGGAAATTTCTTATAAATCATGCTGCGGCAGCTTTGGCGTCCTTCGCGCTCTTTTACAGGGCGCTATAAAAGACTAGCCGTGTCCATACTTTGCGCGGCTGGGTTCCAAAATTTTGTGACAACGGGAACGATATCCTCTGCTTTTTCAACGAGTAGGTAGCGCGCTTCCAGACCTGGACGAATGAATGTTTCGGACTCCATAGCGCTAAAAAGCGCCAGCAAAGGATTCCAGTAGCCACCCATATTGGCGATAATCACCGGCTTTTCGTGATGCCGAAGCTGCGCCCAAGTGAGCTGTTCGACCAGTTCCTCCAGCGTGCCAAGACCGCCGGGTAGCGCGACAAACGCATCCGAGCGCTCGAACATCATCATTTTCCGCTCATGCAGGCTTTTGGTGAAAATCAGCTCCTGCACGTCACGCAATGGCGGCTCGATCAATGCGAGGTTTTCAGGCATAATTCCAATAACGTGGCCTCCGTGGCCGAACGTGGCGCGGGCGACTTCACCCATCAGCCCGTTGCTACTGCCGCCGTAAACCAGCGCAATGCCAGCCTGCGCCATGGATCGCCCCAAAATGCGCGCGCTCTCGGCGTATGCGGGCTTTAGGCCTTTGCCCGAGCCGCAGTAAACGCAGATAGCACGCGGCGCTACTGCTGCGAGGGAAAGCGCTGAAGGGTTGTGGGGGAGTAAGTCTTTCATTCTGAGGCGTCTTTGCTGCTTCTGGAGTGTTGCTAACAGGGTCGTTGCGAGAAGTCTACACGGGCGACGACACAACGCTTCACAATTGCGGTTGTGAAACTATTGCCTTGAACGGCTTGCCGCCCGGGCGCTAATAGGCGGCAAAGTAAGGAGTGAAGGGTTTTAGCGATGAGCAAGACTGGAAATGCACCCCAATCAGATCGCAAACGCAGTGTGATGCGCCCGCTTATCCTTTTGGTATTGTTTTTGTTCGGCGCCGCATTTTACCTACGTGCGAGCGGCACCCTCGATACAGCCATACAATATGTATGGTTGCCAGAGGGTTTGAGGACGCTAGCTCCAGCGCCAGCGGATAAAAAGCCTGTGGAAGTGGTAGCACTTGCGCCAACATTTGACATTGTCCGGGCGGAGACAAGCGGAGATCTGGTTCTTGCGGGCCGCGCCGAGCCGGGCTGGAAAGTGCGCGTCGAAAGTGGTGGTTCGGTAATTGGCGAAACCGCAGCTGATGCCAACGGCGAGTGGGTGCTAATGCCGGACAAGCCGCTGGCTCCTGGCGATCATTCCCTCTCAGTTCGGGCAACGCAGCCTGGCGCGGGCAAATCGCTGGAAAGCGGTGAGCGCGTCGCTCTTTCTATCTCTCCCAAAGACAAACAGGCGGCGGTGGTGGCGTTAACCGAGCAAGGCAAACCCACGCGGGTCTTGCAAGCCCCGGCTGAGGATAGCGATGCGCAGAACAAGCTGGATTCTTCCGCTAAAGCCGCCAAGAGGGCCTCTGAAGCTGCGGTGACGGCCGTGAATGGCAAGTCGTTTATCCAGCCCCTCCAGCCTGCGGCCGCGAAAATGGATGAACCGCGCCAAAACGCTGCTGTCCCGTTAATCACGGACGTTGCGCCACCGCGGGTTGAGTTCGAGGCGCTAGATTACGAAAAGAATGGTCAAGGCGGTAAGATTTTTATGAGCGGCAAAGCGGCGGCGAATAGCCGGGTGATGTTGTACATTAATGATGCTTTTGCAGGTTTTGCAACTGCTGGGCCGAACGGCGCGTGGACATTTGCCGGCGGGAACGACCTGCCTTCGGGCACTCACCGGATGCGGGCGGATCAGGTCGATATCGCGACCGGCAAGGTTTTGGCGCGCGCTGAGGTATCTTTCGAGCGCGAGAAGATCGAATACGCCGCGTCCGAAGCGCAAAAGCTGGATGCGTCTCCAACGCCAAAAGCCGCGCAATTAGACTCGGCGTTACAGCAGTTACCCAAAGCTCCTTTCGAGGCTGCTGTCGCCGACATGTCAAAAAAACAATCCCCTGCTGCGGCACAACTTGAGCCGCCGAAAAACGCGGTTGCGACCTTACTCCCATCGAATGGAGCAGCGCGGCTGCCGTCAATTTCTGGCAGGAGAAAAAAGCTTGCGGCCAGACGTAAATGTAAGGGAGTGACAGTGCAGCGTGGCGATACGCTCTGGCATATCGCGCGGCGTTGTTATGGTGTGGGCGATCGCTATTCGAAAATCTTCCGCTCCAACCAGGGACAAATCCGCGATCCCGACAGGATTTATCCAAGTCAGCGGTTTGTGGTTCCGCGCTAATCAACTATATAGCTAATAAGCATTCAATTATTTTTAAACGGGCGCTCGCAGAAGCGCCCGTTGTGCATGGCGGCGCGATTTGAGATCACTATCAAGACAAAATGCCAGCGTGGGAACGTCGTCTTCGGCGGAGGGGCCGCCGGATAAGACCAAGGGGCAGCTTGCCGTTCTGTGGAATTTAGCCCCGTTTGCATGGCCTGAAGGGCGGCCAGACTTACGAACGCGGGTAGCGCTGGCATTTGTAGCGTTGCTGGCGGCGAAAATCGTCACCGTGCTGATGCCGCTTATTTATAAAGAGGCCGTTGACCGCTTGACGGGTGCAGATGGCGCGCAGGCCGCGACATCTCTGGCGGTTGTCACAATCATGCTGGTTGTGGCCTATGGTGCCGCGCGCATATCCATGGTGCTGTTCACTCAGCTTCGCGATGTGCTGTTCACCAAGGTCGGTCAGCATGCAACCAGGCTAACGGCAACCCGCACCTTCGAGCATTTGCACGCCCTGTCACTGCGCTTTCACCTCGACCGTAAAACGGGCGGCTTGAGCCGCGTTCTAGAGCGCGGCAAGCATTCCATCGATCTCATTGTGCGCAACGGCGTGCTTTACCTTGTGCCCACGATTATTGAACTGGTGTTCGTACTGGGCATGATGGCGGCATTTTTTGGCTGGGAGTATTCCCTGATCGTCGCCCTAACCGTCGCCGCTTACCTCGGGTTTACCTTCGTTGCCAGCGAATGGCGGATGGCGATCCGGCGCGAACTGAACGATAGCGACACGGAAGCCAATACCAAGTCCGTCGATAGCCTGCTGAATTTCGAGACGGTCAAATACTTTAGCGCGGAAGCCTGGGAGTCGCGGCGTTTTGATAGCTCGATGGCGCGTTACGAGCAGGCGGCGATCCGCACCTATACGTCGCTCGGGCTGTTGAACTCGGGACAGGCTATTATATTCACCATCGGCCTCACTACGAGCATGCTGCTGTCCGCCCGCGCTGTAGCGGTTGGAACGCAAACTCTTGGCGATTTCGTCATGATTAACGCCATGCTGATCCAGCTTTACGTGCCACTAAATTTCATGGGCATGATTTACCGCGAGCTTAAGCAAGGCTTGATCGATATTGAGGACATGTTCTCCCTCATCAAACAAAAGCCGGAAGTGGTCGATCGTCCGGGCGCCGCTTCGCTTGGAGTGGAGAGCGGCGAGATACGGTTTGAGAATGTTCGCTTTGCCTACGATCCAGACAGACAAATTCTGAAGGGCGTCGATTTCATTGTGCCCGCCGGGCGCATGGTCGCCATTGTCGGGCCTTCCGGTGCAGGGAAATCGACCATTTCGCGATTGCTTTTTCGCTTTTACGATGTCACCGGCGGGCGCATCCTGATTGATGGCCAGGATATCCGGGACGTGACGCAAACATCGCTTCGGGCGGCCATCGGCATTGTCCCGCAGGATACGGTGCTATTCAACGACACGATTGAATACAACATCCGTTATGGGTCGCCTGATGCAACGGACGCGCAAATGCGCCGCGCCGCGTCGCTGGCGCAGATCGACCATTTCATTGGAACGCTCACGAACGGTTATAAAACGATGGTGGGCGAACGTGGGCTGAAGCTGTCTGGGGGAGAAAAGCAGCGTGTCGCAATCGCGCGCACAATCCTTAAAGGCCCTCCTATTTTGATGCTGGACGAGGCGACTTCGGCGCTGGATACAAATACCGAGAAAGATATTCAGCAGGCGTTGGATACAATCGCCATAGATCGCACGACCCTGGTTATCGCGCACCGGCTATCGACCATCATCCATGCCGATACGATCATTGTTCTGGATCAGGGCGTTATTGCCGAGCGCGGAAGCCACGCGGAGCTGCTACAGGCCAAGGGCTTGTACGCAGCTCTGTGGGCGCGACAGCAGGAAGCGGATGAAGCGCGTCAGCGCCTTGCCGATGCGGTGAAAGCCGACGTCGTTCGTCCGGAAAGCGTGACCGCCGCAGAACCCCTTGCGCTCGCGGGTGAATGATAAACCCGCGCGCTTTTGCAGAAGGTGCAGATTTTGCGCCGCAGCAACATGCAATTCTTGGAATTGAAGCTAGTGGCGGCTATACGTTGCCTTCGTGACGGAATAAAAGGATCGCTATGCGCGAATATGAAAACCAGACTCTTATCGACACCATTCTTTCAACTTTTGTGCCCGTGCACCGCGATGGCCACAAATTTATTGGCGTGGGCGCGCTAGCGACGTTGCTGCTGTTTCTGCTCTGGCCGCCGCTCGGCTGGCTCGCCGCAATTGTAACCGCATTCGTCGCTTATTTTTTTCGCGATCCAGACCGCGCGACACCCTTGCGGGCCGGACTGGTAGTGGCGCCCGCAGATGGCAAGATCGTTTCTGTCGGCCCGCGCGTTCCGTTGAAGGAACTGGAGCTTGGCGACCAGCCGATGACGTGCATCTCGATTTTTCTGTCCGTCCTTGACGTGCATATCAACCGCACCCCAATTGCAGGAAAACTAGAGCGCAAGGTCTACACGCCCGGCTTGTTCACCAACGCGGCGTCCGAGACGGCCAGCCAGGATAATGAGCGTATGGCCCTCAAGATCGTGGCAGATAGCGGCGGTGCGGTAGGCGTAGTGCAGATTGCAGGGCTGATCGCGCGCCGGATCGTTACTTTCCAAGGCGAAGGCGATGCCTTGCAGCCCGGCCAGCGTATTGGCCTCATTCGTTTTGGCAGCCGTGTGGATATCTATTTGCCGCTAAACAAAGGCATACTGGCGAGCGTGGGGCAGCGCGCAATCGGCGGGGAAACAGTGTTGGCGGACTTTGCGTCACCCGAGACCGGACGCGAGGTTCGTGTCAGTTAGGAAGGCTTGGCATGCGAGACAATCGTCTGCTGGCGAATGGCAAAGCCGTCCCACTCAGGAAGCTAATTCCCAACTTGATAACGCTGCTCGGACTGTGCGCAGGTCTAACCGCCATCCGCATGGCGATTGAAGGACGCTTCGAGTTCGCTATCGCCGCCATCGTCATCGCTGCATTGTTTGACGCGCTGGATGGACGGATGGCGCGGCTGCTGAAGGCCAATTCGCGGTTTGGTGCCGAACTGGATTCGCTGGCCGATTTTGTCAATTTCGGCGTTGCGCCCGCCATCACGTTGTATCTCTGGGGACTGTCCACCGCGCCGAATGTTGGATGGATCGCAGCGATGCTATTCGCCATTTCCGCCGCGCTGAGACTTGCGCGCTTCAACGTCGCGGCGGCGGAAGCCACAGCTTCCGAGCCGTCATGGCAGCGGTTGTTCTTTACCGGGGCGCCAACTCCAGCCGGAGCGATTTTGCTGCTTTTGCCGCTATATCTTGAGGGACTTGGAGCGCCAAAAGCGATATTCCCGGCCCCTGTACTGGTGGTTTACAACCTGTCACTAGCCGCTCTGATGATAAGTCGTGTGGCGACATATTCAGGCAAGTTTGACAATTTCAAAATTGAGAGAAGCCATGCAGGCCCTGTTATTGTTGCGGGCGTAGGGTGCCTTATGCTGCTTGCGACCTATCCGTATCTCACTCTGGCTATGGCAACCATCGCATATATTGCCTCCGTGCCATTTGCCATCCGCGCAAAGCACGCCTTGCAGCAAGCAGTGCAGAAGTCGGAGACTAGCAAGCCAGCATCGCTTGCTGTCCGATTGAGTATTATCGAAGAAAAGGGAGCGCAAAGCCTAGTTAGGACGCCCCCGGCGGGAAACGAAGATTAAGGCTCATAGCGCAAACCATCCATCACGCGCTCGCTGAACGAGCGGTTGTCGAAGCGTGGATAGTTGCCATAGTCATTCTCATAAACATACGGAGTATACTCGTCCCCGTTACGATAACCGCCGCGCAGACGGTAGCCGGCCACCTGAGGCGCGCGCTTATATTTACGAACGGATTTTTTGGATTTCTTGGCGGAAACGCCCGGTCTGTAGTCAGCGGCGGCTGGCGCTAGAGCTGATAAAGCTGCAAAACTAATTGCAATTATGAATGCAACAAATTTCATAATAAACCTCCCTTGGTTGCAAATTCACGATAAACCATAGCTCCACAACCCTATATGACAGTTCTCGTTCCATAGAAGTGCTGTTTTAGCTTTGCATCCATATTAAGATGATGAAATCTTGCGTCAATGCTTTCAAGCGTCACGACCGGATAAAAGAAAGCCTCCCCGCGTCTTAGCCTCATTCAGCGCTATCCGTTCCGGTAAGGAAATACCGCGAAATCTCTGCCGCAGCACTTCAAGCTGGCCGAGTTGCGTAGGCCTCATTAGCAGAACGTCACGTCGGGCGAGACGGTAGTTTAGAAACTTTGCTGTATGATCGTCGGGGATTTCAGTAATTGAGCGGGGGCGTTCCACAATTTTCTTTAGAGAGATAAACTCGTCGCGGCTCAACATGATTGGCGGCACTCACTATCTCCTTATGAACTCAACGCACTGCGGACATAGCTTTGGATACCGGCTCGATTGTGACTGCATTGTTACGCAAAAATGATTAATGCGGCCTTACGTGGATCCGATTTTAGAGGAAGCTAATATGACAGAATGTTCGCCAACCGAGTTGCGTCTTTCCGCTGACAAATCCGAATTGCGCGTTACGTTCAACCCTGGCGAGGATTACACTCTGTCGGCCGAGATGCTCCGTGTGATGAGCCCGAGCGCCGAAGTGCAGGGTCACGGCCCGTCGCAACGCAAGCTGGTTGGCGGAAAGCGCTTGGTGAAAATCTCCAAGATCGAACCGATTGGCCACTACGCCGTCCGCATCGTGTTTGACGATTTGCATGATAGCGGCATCTTTACGTGGCAATACTTGCACGAGTTGGGATCAGGACGAGCGGCGAAATGGGCGACCTACTTAAGCGAGACAGCGGAGAAAGGCGTATCACGCGGTTAGCCGACAACGTGCAAAGTCGCGCCGCATGTGAATATGCTCCCAACGTTAACGTTTTACTGCGAAATCCGTCAGTAGCCTGTCCCAGTCAGCCGTTGCGCCTTTCCACCGGTCGTCGGGGTTGGGCCAGTCCGCTTCATTTGCATAGGGTACCGTCGCGTGGTAAAGACGGGCGGACTCAGTCGGGCTTGATCCCGCCGTCACGAAAAGAATATCGAAGTCGAGACGTGGAAAACGGCGCGACAGCGTAGCTTGTAAAATGTGCATATCGTCCTCAACGAGAGGACTCAAATACTTGAAATCTGCGTCCAGATGGCCCTGATGGCGGACAAATAAAACTTTATCTTCATATTCGGACAAGCTTCGCCACCGGTTCGCCAGATATTCGTACTTGCTCGCCACCTCGACCGCAGACGATTTCCAGCCAGGGTCAATTTTTCCTGAAATCCGCTGAAAATCGTGGTGATGGAGCAAATTATATCTGGTGTTCAAAACGGTGCCGCCGTCACGGATGACCTGCAAGTCGTCACAATCAACAAACTTTTCAAAGTCGCTTTCTATAACCTCGATAAGCGAACCGAAAGACGTAACAAGCCAATCAAAAGGATATGCCTTTGCCAGATGACAGTAGTTGCGGATTTGCCAGGCAGGTGTGCAGGTAGCGCCTAGAGAAATACATTTTTCGTACATGAGTATGATTGTCCTACCCGTACAGCAGCTTGTGACGCTGGATAAGGCTTCAGCATTCAAAGAACGCATTAGGAGATGCGTGAATAAACTGTCGCACTGTAGTGTTAGTCTGATTCAAAGCTAACCAAGTCGCAAGAGACGAGCGGCGCATGCCCGTCAACTGGAATGCCATGGAACACGAGAGTGGCGGGCCTGCATCAGCCCACCTGAAGAAACATAGCCTCCATATGATATCGGATGCAGACGCCAGTGACGAAGCGCAAGGCTCGCTCAACCGCCTTACCGTTTGGCTGCGACGCATATACGCGCGCCGCTGGGTTTTGGCAGTCGTCTTTGCAACACTCATCGTTATGGAAATTACTTTCGCGCTGCCCTTCTCCGCCATTGTCACCGGAATAGCCGTTGTCACTGCAGCGGCCGCGATAGTCCCGCGCGAGGGCGTCGTTCGCATCACCCACTTGCCGCCAGAGCCGATAAATGGCCTTTTCCCCCCTGCGCAGATCATCGCGGCGCTGCTGCGAGGATTTCCAGACCCTGCCATTGTGTTGACCGTGAGTGGCAATGTGCTTCTCCTAAACGAGAAGGCGGAGGAGATTTTCCTCGATATCAAACCGGGTCGCCATGTCTCGGGCGTTATCCGCAATCCGCAAATGCTGGACGCCGTCAACCGGGCCAAGGCCGGTGAACAGGCGCAGACAGTCGTTTACACCGAGCGTGTGCCGGTCGAGCGCCATATGGCGGCGACAATTTCCTGGGTCGGCATCGAAGACCGCGAGGCGCAAAACGATCCGGCCGTGCTGATTTCGCTGCGCGATCTGACCGAGCAGGAGCGGCTCGACCAGATGCGCGCCGACTTTGTCGCCTACGCCAGCCACGAACTCAAAACGCCGCTGGCGTCCGTGATCGGCTTCATTGAAACTCTGCAGGGGCGCGCCAAGGACGATCCGGAAGCGCGGGAGCGGTTTCTGGACATCATGCTGCGGCAGGCGGAGCGTATGTCGCGGCTGATTGAAAATCTCCTCTCCCTCAGCCGGGTTGAGATGCGCGCGCATTTGAAACCCGACACGGCTCTCGATCTGGGCGAGGTCATACACCACGCCGTGCAAACCCTGGAGCCGCTGGCTTCAGCGTCAGGCATTTCCTTACAGGTGCTCGATTTTCAAGGCGATGTTTTCGTTCTGGGCGACCGGGACGAAATGACCCAAGTATTTCAAAATCTGATCCACAACGCGCTGAAATATGGGCGCCATGGCGGCGCGGTGCGCGTGCGTTTGGCGAGGCTAAGTGGCGACAACCGCTCCTCAGCGCGCATCGCCATCACGGTTGAAGACGATGGGGTGGGCATCGCGGCGCAACATCTGCCAAGGCTGACAGAGCGGTTTTACAGGGTGAGCCAAGGGGCGGCGGCTGAACGAAACGGCACCGGACTTGGCCTTGCCATCGCGAGCCAAGTGATCGCCCGCCATCGCGGGGAAATGAAAATTTCATCGAAAATTGGCGACGGCTCTGCGTTTACCGTCATTTTAGCGGAACATCGCGCCCAAGATTCAGGCAACACGCGCAAGATATACGTCTCAAACTTGCGCTAAATCTCTATTTTTCAAAAAGTCATTTAATAGCAATGACTTAAAGTGTCATATAATCTTCAGGTTTTTGTCATAAAACGATTACTGCCAAGGGTTAGCTTGGCCCAAGCAGGCGGGGGTGTTTCACCTCCCCTTGCTGTTATGTCCATACAATGGGAGAGTTTTAAGTGAACAACAAATTCGTCGCCTTGACCGCCGCTATGGCTGTCGCTGGCGCGTTCGTGTCGAGCGCCGCCGTCGCACGTGATCAGATCCGCATCGTCGGTTCTTCGACTGTTTACCCATATTCGCAAGCTGTATCTGAAGAGTTTGCAAAAAAGACTGGCGGCAAAGCGCCCGTCGTTGAGTCGCTTGGCACAGGCGGCGGCTTCAAAGAATTCTGCAAAGGCATTGGCGAAGATAAAGCCGACATCGCAAACGCATCGCGCGCGATCAAGAAGTCAGAATACGAAGATTGTACGAAAAACGGCGTGACGAACATCACTGAAGTTCTGATCGGATATGACGGCCTTTCGATCGCCTCTTCCAAAAAAGGCGTCGATTTCGACCTGACCAAAGATCAGATTTTCCTCGGTCTCTCTAAAGAAGTTCTCGACAAAGACGGCAAGCTGGTTGCGAACCCTTACAAAAAATGGTCGGACATCGACAAGAAGTTGCCAGACCAAGCCATTCTGGTTTATGGCCCGCCACCAACATCCGGCACGCGCGACGCTTTCGTCGAACTCGCCATGCATGAAGGCTGTAAAGTCGCCGCTGGCTACAAAGAGAAACTTGCCGGCCTGAAGGGTCAGGAAGTCGAAGTTAAAGGCAAAAAAGTTAAAGCTGACGAGCAATTCATCAAAGATAACTGCTCACCAATGCGCGCTGATGGCGCTTTCGTAGAAGCAGGCGAGAACGACAACCTGATCGTTCAGCGTCTTGAATCCGACCCAAAAGCTCTCGGCATTTTCGGCTATTCGTTCTTGTACGAAAACGCTGACAAGCTGAAAGGCACCAAAGTCAGTGGCGTTTCGCCATCTTTCGAAGCGATTGGCGACAGCTCTTATGGCATTTCGCGTCCGCTGTTTTTCTACGTAAAAAACGATCACCGCAAAGTCATCAAAGGTCTTGATGAATTTGTCGCTGAGTTCGTAAGCGAAGGCGCTTTCGGCAAAGAAGGCTACCTTGCAGAGCGCGGCCTGGTTCCTCTGGCTGATGCAAAACGCAAAGAAGTAAACGCCGCCGCCAAAAAGGGCGAAAACATGGGCGCGCCTAAGTCCTAATCAATGAACTGGGCGGCTGTGCTTAGTGCATAGCCGCCTGTTTGTAGTTTTTCGCTTCTCCGGGCTACACTAACGTCAGGATCGTCGCGTCATGTTGTCTTATGTTTTATTTAGTCTCTTACTGCTTTCCATTGCTGGCTACTATATTGGCCGCACTCGCTCAATTAAACTGGTAAGCGGCGATGAGCACAAGCTCCACTCCCGCGCAGGCTATCACGGAGCCTTTATTGCCGCCTGGATTGGCGTTCCGACACTTATTCTCGTTCTTCTCTGGCTCATGTTTCAGGGAACTGTTGTCGATCAACTTTTACTAGCAAGTCTGCCAGCCGACAAAACTGCAAATCTGTCACCTTCCCAGATCGACCTTCTGATCAGCCAGATAAAATCGCATGCAGGGGGCATCACATTTGGTGAAATCGACGCGGTCGTCGAAGAGGCTGCCGCGCGGTACACGACATGGCAGGCCATTGCCAAGTGGGCGATGTTCGCCGCCGCTTTATCGCTAGGAATTATTGGACTTACGGCGGCGCGTTCGCGCATATCTCCAGAGTTTCGCGCGCGGCACGGCGTTGAGCGAATCCTCACCGGTTTCATGATTTTCTGCTCGACGGTCGCTATTCTAACGACTCTCGGCATCGTGTTATCGTTGTTGTTCGAAGCGGCGCGTTTCTTTGCAATCATACCAGTTACCGACTTCCTATTTGGCTTAAACTGGGAGCCGCAGATCGCTCTTCGTGCAGATCAGGGCATCTCGCAGGGCGCTTTCGGCATGATCCCCGTATTCGCGGGCACGCTTCTAATCGCGTTTATTGCGATGGCTGTTGCAGTTCCAATCGGGCTTCTCTCAGCCGTGTACCTCACCGAATATGCAGGCAAACGCTTCCGCGCCGTTGTGAAGCCTATTCTCGAGATTCTTGCCGGCGTTCCAACGGTCGTTTACGGCTTCTTCGCCATTCTGGTCGTTGCGCCTGCCCTGCGCGAATGGGCGGCGATGGTCGGTATTGAGATGGCGCCGAACAGCGCTTTAGCGGCGGGCTTTGTCATGGGGATTATGATTATCCCATTCGTGTCATCGCTATCGGACGATGCAATCAACGCAGTGCCTGGGGCCATGCGCGATGGCTCGTATGCCATGGGAGCCACAAAGGGCGAGACAATAACAAAGGTCTTGCTGCCAGCCGCCCTTCCAGGCATCGCAGGCGGCATACTTCTGGCCATTAGCCGAGCTATTGGCGAAACCATGATTGTTGTCATGGCGGCGGGTATCATCGCGAAGCTTACGGCCAACCCCCTGGAGCCTGTCACGACCGTCACCGTGCAGATTGTCACCCTGCTGATCGGCGACAGTGAATTCGATAACCCGAAAACACTGGCCGCCTTTGCCTTAGGTCTTGTCCTGTTCTTCGTCACGCTGATGCTGAACATCATCGCATTGCGGATCGTTCAAAAATATCGGGAGCAATATGACTGATATCACCGCAGCCTCAGATAAACTCCATAACTGGGCGTCCAAGGAAAACACGAACCGTGTGCGCGCCCGGTATGCCGCCGACCGTCGGCTGCAGATTTATGGTATCGCCGCGATATCGTTCGCGATCCTGGTATTGGCGATATTGGTAGGCTCGTTAATCGCCTCCGGAGCCAGCGCCTTCTTTCAGAGTAAAGCGACGCTTACATTTTTCCTCGATCCGAACGCGATCGATAAAAATGATATAAGCAACGCTAACTTCCGCAAAATTGTCAACGACACCTTCTCCAAGCTATTTCCGGATGTGACAGCGCCGAAGCAAAAGTCCGACTTGCAGAAAATCCTGAGCACGGAAGTGCGCTTCACGCTGCGAGATTACGTTGTCGCCAACCCGGATAAAATTGGACAGTCCGTCACGCTGACTGTTCCGCTCTCAGATCCGTTTGACCAGCTCTACAAGGGCGTTGTGCCGCCACGTCTCAATGCGCTTTCCGATCAGGAAAAAGCGCGATTTGAAAATCGGTTAAAAAATCGTGGCTTGATTGACGTTGTAGATGGCAGAAGCTTTGCCAAGATTAACGTCTACATCGACCCAGCCAAAGTAGTGCCCGAGGACATTGCGGCAGGCGGGTTTCAAGCCATCCTGCTGGAAGGCATAGACGCCTTGTTCCCCAACCAGCGAGTTGCGGGCATATACGCGATTTTCGACGATGCCGCCGCCGAAGCCATAAAACAGCACGTCATGGCGAACCCGGGAGTCATCGGCCAAACGGTTGAAAACCTGCTTGTGCCTGTATCGCCCTTTTACGACACCCTGAACAAAGGTCAGAACCCTCAAATTCCCAATCCGCGCATTGGCGGCGAAAATGAAATCAAATGGTTTGAGCAACTCAAAGGCCTGAATGTGCTGTCAAGCCCGTTCAGTACAGAACTATTCCTGAACTCCAACAGCCGCTTCCCCGAGCAGGCTGGTCTGTCTGGCGCCATCGTAGGTTCGTTTTACGCGTTGATGGTGTGCTTCCTTATCAGCTTTCCGACAGGTATCGCCGCCGCAGTTTATCTGGAAGAGTTCGCGCCCAAAAACCGCTGGACTGATCTTATCGAAGTTAATATCAACAATCTGGCGGCTGTCCCCTCAATCGTGTTTGGTTTGCTGGGCCTTGCTGTATTCCTGAACTTGTTTGGACTGCCCCGCTCGGCTCCGCTGGTCGGCGGCATGGTGCTCTCGCTTCTCACACTGCCAACAATCATCATCGCGACCCGCGCTGCGTTAAAGTCGGTGCCGCCTTCAATTCGTCAAGCGGCGCTTGGCATCGGCGCCTCAAAGCACCAAGTGGTTATGCATCACGTATTGCCGCTCGCCATGCCTGGCATCCTGACCGGAACCATCATCGGCATGGCGCACGCGCTTGGAGAAACGGCTCCATTGCTCTTGATCGGCATGAACGCTTTTATTACCAGCGCCCCCGGCGATATCTTAGAAGCGGCCACTGCGCTTCCCGCCCAGATTTACAGTTGGTCAGATAGTCCTGAGCGCGGCTTTGTGGCTCGCACATCGGCCGCCATTCTCATTCTTCTAGGCTTCCTCGTATTTATGAACGGTATTGCTATCTTCCTCCGCCAGAAATTCGAGCGGAAGTGGTAAATTGTAGCCAATGGCTTAATATTTGAGATCGGACCTGTGATGCAAATACAAACACAATCCCAGTTGGCAGAAGCTACCGCGAAGTCGGCGGACATGACCCCCGTGCAAACCACGGTAGGCGACAAGTCCGGCGCGTCGTCAACCGATCATGCGGCCATGATGCGCGCGCGCCAGGTCTCGGTGTTTTACGGGGCCAAGCAGGCCTTGTTCGACGTCAACCTCGATATGCCCGCTCGGGCGGTGACCGCACTTATCGGCCCCTCCGGCTGTGGCAAGTCTACCTTTCTGCGGTGCCTCAACAGGATGAACGACACCATCGAAGGCGCGCGTGTCACCGGCAATATTACCATCGAGGGCGCCGACATTTATTCACCGGCGGTCGATCCAGTGCAGCTTCGCGCCCGCGTTGGCATGGTGTTTCAGAAGCCAAATCCTTTTCCTAAAACAATCTTCGAAAACGTGGCGTATGGCCCGCGCATTCACGGCATCGCCAGATCAAAAACCGATCTCGAAGAAATCGTCGTCAACAGCCTGCAAAAGGCAGGGCTTTTCAAGGAAGTAAAGGATCGTCTGCATGAAGCTGGCACGGGGCTTTCCGGCGGCCAGCAGCAGCGCCTCTGCATCGCCCGCGCTATCGCCGTCAGCCCCGAAGTCATCCTTATGGACGAGCCATGCTCGGCGCTCGACCCGATCGCGACCGCGAAAATCGAGGAACTGATGGACGAACTCCGTCAAAATTACTGCATCGTGATCGTTACGCACTCGATGCAGCAGGCTGCGCGCGTGTCGCAGCGCACCGCGTTCTTCCATCTCGGCATTCTTGTCGAGGAAGGGGAGACCAGCGTGATCTTCACGAACCCGAAAGACAGCCGCACCCAGGATTACATTACCGGACGGTTCGGCTAACACTGCGAAGTTGGCCTTTACACTGAACGGTCAGGAGAATTGCATGAGCGAGCATATCGTCAAGGCGTTCGAGGAAGAACTTAAGCTGCTTGATAGCCAGATCGCCAAAATGGGTGGACTGGCGGAGGAGATGCTTGGCCGCGCGATCCTCGCGCTTGATCGCCGCGATCCAAACCTGGCCGAAATGGCGATCAAAGACGATAAGGCTATTGATGAATTAGAGAGGCTTATTGAGGAGCAGGCAATCAGCCTGATTGCGCGCCGCCAACCGATGGCGCTTGACCTTCGGCAGATCGTAACGGCTATCCGCATATCTTCAGATCTTGAGCGAATTGGTGATCTCGCCAAAAACATTGCCAAACGGGCGTTAGCGGTGGCTGGGGAACCGCACCCGAAACAGGTTATGCTCGGCCTGAAACACATCGGCCTGACCGCTCTGGAGCAGCTCAAACACGTTCTCGATGCTTATTCCAGCCGCGACGCCGACAAAGCCATGAAGGTATGGCTCCGCGACGAACGCATCGACGCGATGTACAATTCCCTCTTCCGCGAATTACTGACCTACATGATGGAAGACCCGCGCAATATCGGGCTTTGCACCCATTTGCTGTTCGGCGCCAAAAACATTGAACGGATTGGCGACCACGCGACGAACATCGCGGAGACGATCCATTATCTCGTGCACGGCACGCCGATTGCCGAGGATCGCCCGAAAGGCGACATAACCAGCTCCACTGTTATCGAGTATCCCGACATGCATTGGAAAAATGGCAAAGACTAATCAGCAGCGCAGGTATAAATGAGCGCAAAAGTTCTGGTCGTTGAAGACGAAGAGCCCCTGGCGCTTCTTCTCCGCTATAATCTGGAGGCGGAAGGCTTTCGCGTCCAGATAGTTACTCGTGGCGACGAGGCGGAGGTCGCTATCGCTGAAGAAGCGCCAGATCTTATCATTCTCGATTGGCTGTTGCCGGGCATTTCCGGCCTAGAGTTATGCCGTCGGCTTCGTAACGGCCGCGTTCAGCGCGCCATACCAATTGTCATGCTCACGGCCCGCACCGAAGAATCTGATCGGGTTCGCGGGCTTATGACCGGTGCTGACGACTATGTAGTGAAGCCGTTTTCCGTCCCAGAGCTTATGGCCCGCATACGCGCAATTTTACGCCGCACCAATCCCGAACGTATCGCCGACGCCCTCGCGGTAGATGATATTCATTTAGACAGGGAGGCTCACCGCGTCACGCGCAATGGACGTGAAATCCGCCTCGGCCCAACTGAATTCCGGCTGCTCGAATATCTAATGGAAAATCCAGGCCGTGTCTTTTCGCGTGCCCAGCTTCTTGACGGCGTTTGGGGCCGGGATGTATATGTCGATGAACGGACTGTTGATGTTCATATCGGTCGTCTGCGCAAAGCAATTAATCTTGGCAAAGATCGCGACCCTATCCGTACCGTGCGCGGCGCTGGTTATGCTATTGGGGAGAAATTTCAGGTAGCCGCACCGCGCGAGCCGACTGCGCCCGCTGAGACCACGGCGACCTAACCTTTCGGTCCCGCAACAGGCTTGACGCCGTTGCCCGGTTTGTCGTCCACAACTGCATAATCAACGTCAATAGTTTCAGTTTCTTGAGGCTTGCGGCCATATCCGCGTAGTCGATAATAAACGCCCGCTGCTAGGGCCATGGGAGCTAGCACCAAAAGAAATGTCGCTGCGATGACAACAATGGCGATCGCAAGGGAAAAACCAACCGCGCCCATCAGCCAGAATTGCCAGGGCGAAAGTCTCATCATTTTGAATGGTGTTTGCTGCGTCATCATGGGTATCCTTTGGAAACCTACGATTGGATATATGGCTGTGCATAGCGCGTTAGCCAAGACAACGCCGTAATTCGCCACAAGGCCGGGTTACGGCGGCTGCGGTGCCTGAACAGTTTTCAACAGCAGCGCCCTTATCAGCCTGATATAAAAGGGCAGCCCAAATCATCAGGCCGCCCATCGCTACTCAATGTTAACGGCGATCACTCACCCGATCGTCATTGCCATTCAATAATGGCGTAACCCGGCGAACGGTGACGCGACGGTTTTCGCGCTCCGGCTCATCGGTTTCGATTTTCAGGAATTGCTCACCATAGCCTTGCGTCACAAGGTTTTCGGCAGGCACGTTGAACTCATCCTGAAGCACGTTCGCTATGGTTTCAGCGCGGCGGTCGGAAAGGCTAAGGTTGTCGTCATCCGAGCCAACCGCATCCGTGTGTCCCTCAATCAGAAACACCTCATCGGCGTTGCGCTCGATTATACCTTTTAGCACTTCCGCTACGCTTTCGAGCCGGGCGAACTGAGAGTTTCCAAGCTCCCATGAACCAAAGTCGAACGTGATGCTATCCAAATCGACGCTTCGCATGCGCTCGCGCAAACGTATGCTTGAGCGAACTTCGTCAAGATTGTAGCCGCGCTCAAGATCTTCAAGCGGGCCTGCAGAAAGTGCATCTTCGATGTCCTCTTCCGACGCCTCGTCTGCCTCAACGATATAACGGTCTCGGGCGATGGAGCGGCGAAGCGGCGGCAGATCCACGAATGAGTCTTCATAGTAACCCCCACCACGACGCGGAGCGTTGTTGAACAAAATAGACTCGCGACCACCAAAACGGCGTAGACGGCGAAGCACACGACCATCTTCGCCCGTTACAGTCACAATGACTGTTCCATTTGGACGGCGGAACTCTGTGAAAATCTCACCTCCGCGACGTTCTTCGCGCACGTCGCGATATTTGCGACGCAGACGAATGTTCTCGTCGCCGCGGATAATAACGCGGTTGTTCTGGCGAACGATGCGGCGGCTATCCGGCTCATCTATGATGATCCGGTCGCCTTCACGGCGTTCGCGACGTGCGGCCCGCAGACCTCCAAGACGCTCATCGACCCGGCGAAGACGATCCTGCACACGATCTTGACGTCGCTCATCGCGGCTATCCTGCTTTTCGCGGCGGATAACCTCATCCAGACCTTTCCGCTTCTCTTTGCGCTCCTCACGAGCTTTCAGGAAATCCTGGCGATTCTCGCGCCGGTCTTCACGACGATCTTCGCGGAAGTCTTGACGGGCATCACGCTTGTCATCCTTGAGTTCGCGTTTATCGTCGCGGCGATCCTGCTTATTGTCCAGCTTCTCGCCCTGATAATCCTGGCGGGCGTCGCGCTTTTCATCCTTAAACTCGCGCTTATCCTCGCGGCGCTCCTGTTTGTTGTCAGGGCTGTCGTTACGGAAGTCCTGACGGGCGTCGCGCTTGTCGTCCTTGAACTCGCGTTTGTCGTCACGGCGATCCTGTTTATTTTCCTGTTTCTCGCCCTGAAAATCCTGACGGGCGTCGCGCTTTTCGCCTTGGAATTCGCGTTTATCCTCGCGGCGTTCCTGCTTGTTTTCCAGCCGTTCACCCTGATTTTCCTGACGGGCGTCGCGCTTTTCGCCTTGGAATTCGCGTTTATCCTCGCGGCGTTCCTGCTTGTTTTCCAGCCGTTCACCCTGATTTTCCTGACGGGCGTCGCGCTTTTCCCCTTGGAATTCGCGCTTGTCCTCGCGTCGCTCTTGCTTGTTTTCCTGACGAACGCCTTGGTTTTCCTGGCGTTGGCCACGCTTGTCGTCCCTAAGCTCCTGTCTGTCCTCACGGCGCTCCTGACGATTTTCTTGGCGATTTTCCTGCTTGTTCTCGCGCTTCTGCTGCTTTTCAAGCTCCCGCTGCTGTTCTGGCGACAACCCTTGCGCTACTTGAAAGCTGCCATTGACACGCGCGGTTTCGGAGACTGCTATCCCCATACTGGAAAAAGCGAAAAGCGCTGCTGCGCCGCCCGCCCAAAAGTATTTCATATATTTCTTCATGGATGGTTCCTGATGTTTTATCGTTATTATTTTATGCCGCTTACAGCGACTTTTAGGCGGAACTATGCACTGGTTGTTGACCGAGATCAGCGGGTATCAGCGCTTCCAGGCGCGCAAGACTTTCCGGATCGGACAACAACGCGGCCTTTTCGCCTGGTTTCAAAAGCGTCAGCAGCTCGGCGAGGCTTCCTGATACTTCGAGTTTAGCGCGCGCTATAGCCAAATTAGGGGAGAAACGCGCTTCCGGTGAAATGGGCTGGATGCGAATAAGTTCCCGATGAAGACGGCGCAACTTTGGGTCGCCTGCCAGGTTAGAAATCGCCTCGCGCCTCAGAACATCCGGAGCAAGCGCTTCCTGACATTCGCGCGCTAGAACCGCGATAGGCGGCGGCGCGGTTTCTTCAGGGGTGCATAACAGGTTTATCCTGCACGCGCCCATTCCCCACGATCGTTTCGCGGACAAAGCCGATATTGGTCCGGATAACGTCAGGCCGATTGAAGCAGGCAGCATCCACAAAAACAGCGGGAGTGAGGTCAGAAACGTGAATGTCGCCAGCGAAACACCTAAGATCATGTGAAATAGATGATATCCCATCACGGTTAGACTAGGCAGCGAGCCATCGCCTCGATGCTGCGGTTTCCAACCGCTATCCCTACCGAGAAGCACCTCAATAATCGCGGAGGATTGCAGTGCCATAAGTATGTGGGCGAAAAGCGACGACATCAGCGTTTCGAAAAACAGGCTGCCAGTTAAACCCGCAACACCGCCAAACGCTTGCCTGTCTTTGCTGAACAGTGCGACAGAGAAACCGAACACCTTGGGCAGCAGCAACAACGTTAATGTCCAGAACAAGAGACTCATGGCGCGCTCGCTGTCCTGCATCGGCCATGTCGGGAAAAGTCCGGCGCCGCGGAAGTAGTCCGGCACGGTGTATTCAGCCTGAATTGTTACCGAAAGCGCGGACACCAGGAACAGGAACCACAACAAAACCGACACGTAAGCCATGATCCCCATGATAAGGTGCACTCGGCTTAACCAGTGAAGTCCATTGGCGCGTAAAAGCCTCGAATGTTGCAGATTGCCCTGGCACCAGCGCCGGTCGCGCATGGCAAAATCGACCAGGCTTGGCGGGCTTTCCTCATACGATCCCTTAAGTTCGGGCACCATGCAAACGCGCCAGCCAGCACGGCACAGCAGCGCGGCTTCGACAAAATCATGGCTTAAAATTGTCCCGCCGAATGGAGGCTTACCAGAAAGCTCCGGTAGGCCAGCGTTTTCGATGAACGCCCGGGTGCGGATGATTGCGTTGTGTCCCCAGAAATTACCCGTGCCGCGATGCCAGAAGGCCAGCCCGGTTGCGTGAACCGGCCCGTAAACGCGACCGGCGAATTGCTGAAGGCGCGCAAACAGCGTGAAACGGCCCATCGTGACGGGCACGGTTTGGATAAGGCCCATTTCAGGGTAGGCATCCATGGCGAGCGCAAGTTTTTCAATAGTCTCGCCTTCCATGAGGCTGTCGCTGTCGAGAACCAGCATGTTTTCATAGCCGTGGCCCCAACGGCGGCACCAGTCGGCTATATTGCCGGCCTTTTTACCGATGTTGGCCGTGCGGCGGCGATAAATTACGTTTGGCCCGCTGACATGTTTCGCCATCACCGCTTGATACGCCGCCTCCTCCTGCACCCAGATGTCGGGGTCGGTGGTGTCGCTGATGATGAACACGTCGAAGTCGTTCGCGTGACGCCCAGCGCTTAAAGATCGCATCGTCGCTAGCGCTGTGCCGAAAATGCGTTCGGGCGCCTCGTTATAGGTGCAGAGCAAAATGGCGGTCTTGGCTTTCAGCGGTGCTTCGAGGTTCAGACTGGCGAAGTCGATCATTGAGCGGCGACCGCCGGTAACGATCACCAAAAAACCCGCGACGGCGGTCATGAAAGATAAAGACAGCCACGCGATGTTGAGCACGAAGAAAGCGATCAGAACGATTTCAAGCTGTGCGAGGCCGCCCACATTTAGAACCTGGTAAAATTCGTGGGTTAGGTAGGCAGTTAGCAAGCTCGCGCCGCCGAAAATGAACAACCGCCGCCAGGGCGCTATACGGTCTCGCGTGCGGCTTTTTCGCGACGCTTCGTCGAATGCCCACAAGTCCTGCGTCGGAAACGAGTTTACCGGCAGACCGGAGGTCGTCATGGGTTTTGCGGACAATGGGTAAGCGTCATGCATTGGCGGACGTCCTCAAGCAGTCCAGCGGTAAGTCCAAATTTCCGAGGCCTGAACGCCATCCGCGTTGAGAACGCAACGGATGTCTGCTTGTTCCAGCCCTTTTGTGCGAAAATCAAAGCTTAAGCGATGGCCGCCAGTCACCAGATTGCGCTGAAAATACGTTTGTCCGATGACGCCTGCGCTGGCGCTCAATTGCACGTTTTTCCCCTTGTCGGCACATCCATCCGTGTTCTCTGAACACAAATTAAAGTTTTCGGTCCCCTTAAAGTCGAGGTGGAAGGAATGCCATCCGGCAGCCAGGGGCGTTGAGATGCGGGTCTGCGATACGAATGCGAAGTTGCGGAGCAGCGGCGCATCCCAGCACCAATGCAGTTTATAGCGATATCGATATACCTGACCAGGCTGCAAAGGCTCCTTCGGCCGCCAGAACGCAACGATGTTGTCATTGTATTCGGTCGGCGTTGGCAGCTCGATCAAATCCACGAAGCCCGCGCCCCAATCCGACAGAGGCTCGACCCACGCGCTTGGGCGTTTGTCATAACGCACCTGCAAATCCTGATAGTTATTAAAGTTGCGGTCACGGGTTATTAAGCCGAAACCTTTCGGGTTTTCATCCGAGAACGAGGAAAATTGCAAGCGCTCGGGATTGATGAGTGGACGCCAGAGATGCTCCCCGCCGCCATTCCACATTTGCAGGCCTTGCGAATCGAATACCTGCGGCCGGTAATCCGTGTACTTTGTGACGTCGGACGGGCCGCTGTGAAACATGCTGGTGAGTGGCGCAATTCCTACATACGGCATCGCCAGGCGAGGGTGTAACGTGCAGTCGATCTCCATCATCGTGTCGGTACGGTGGGAAATTGTGAATTTGTAGGCGCCAGTTACGCTCTTGCTGTCGAGCAAGGCGTAAACAATGACAAACTCATCGCCTTTTTTCGGTTTTACAACCCAGAAGCTGCGAAAGATGGGAAATTCTTCTCCTGGCATTTGCGCCGTGTTGACCGCAAGGCCCCGGGCCGAAATGCCATACTCCTGACCTGATGCGAATGATCGAAAATAACTCGCGCCCTGGAAAACGACGTATTCATCGAGCACGTCTGGACGATTGATTGGCCCGTGAATGCGGAAGCCGGAGAAACCTCCCGGCGCGTTTTCTGGCGGCGGCTTGCCTTTAGGCCCGTACTCGAACATTGCGGACGAATAGGGAAACTCCCTGGCGACACCATCCTCGACCAGATGCACCTTCACGAGATCCTGGAAAATGTAGCCGGCCTGAAACAGCTCCAGACTCGTGTCGACCTTGTCCTTCGCCCATATCGCGCTGTCTTTTTTAAACCGCACGGCGCGATAGCCGTCGTAGTCCAGATTGCGCAGCTCTTCAGGTAACTTCACCTGCGGCCAGTTTGAAGGCGTCGCCGCTAGAGTGCGAGCCATGTCCTGAAACCACTCTTCGGAAAAAGGCGCTTCGCTGATTGGCTGGGGAGATGGCGGCTCGGGGAGTGGCGCCGGTTGCGCTTCAGTCGACGTAGGAGTTTGCTGAGTAGCTTGAGTAAGATTGTTTGCGGAAGCTAGCCCTACACTTTCGCGGAGCAGCACCATCATGGCTGAAACTTGTGCCGCCAAACTCAAAAAATCGCGACGATCCATGATCTCTCGTCTCCGCGCGCGTGCGACGGCGTTTAGTAAAAAAATGTCGGTAAACGCTACAAAATTGTGCGGCCGGTAAAGCGATGCAGCCCCAGCATCCAAGTTCCGAATAACCCTGCCAGTAGCAGGTTTCGTTAGTCTTTGAGGCGATTTTAGGGCGTCTTCGCAGATGCAATATAAGGTATATGAAGTGTGTCATGCAAGCACTCCGAGAGGCTTTTTGCATCGCCCTAAAGCGCTTTTTTGTGGGGCCAAGAAGCTCACGCTCCGGTAACCTGCAATTGTCTTGATTGCAACGCTGCAGCCCTGCATATGCGGTGGCAACCTATCCATGCACGGAGATAAATATGCGCCTTGCCTTCAGCATCATGTGCTGGTTCCTTCTGGCGAGCGCCGCACACGCGCAAACAGCGCGCGGCAAAACTATGGTGCAGGTCTCCATCGTATCGGAGACCGCGACGGTTAGCCCCGGGCAGGAGTTCTGGGTGGCGGTGCGCCAGAAAATCGATCCCGGCTGGCATACCTACTGGATCAATCCCGGCGATGCGGGAGAGCCACTCACGTTGAACTGGACTTTACCTGAAGGCTTTCAGGCTGGTGAAATCCAGTGGCCATTGCCGGAAGCGATCCCGGTTTCCTCGCTGGTCAATTACGGCTATTCGAACAATGCGGCGATGCTCGTGAAAATGCGCGCACCGGACACCTTGCAGGGCAACGCCGTCACGATTAGCGCCCTGGCCAAATGGCTCGTGTGCGAAGAAGTCTGTATCCCGGAGGAAGGCGCCGTGTCCCTGACGCTTGCGGTTGCCCAGACGGCGGGCGCGGCAATGGGTTCGGCTGAAGCGGATGACATTCAGCGCCATGCCGCGAAATTACCTGTGGCATCGCCCTGGCCCGCCGTCGTGCGCACGTCTGGGGACAAGGTGTTGCTTTCCCTGAGCGCCAACTCCGGCGGAAAAACGGCCCGGTTTTTTCCACTGACCTGGGGTCAAATTGACAACGCTGCCCCTCAAATAATTTCGTCTACCCCACAGGCATTAACGATCAATATGCAGCGCGGCGAACTAAAAACCGCGAACATCGACGAACTCAGGGGATTGCTGGTTACGGGAACAGGCGACGATCGCAAGGGTTACTGGATTGCCGCCAAAAATGATGGCAAAGCTGTAGATCCGCTGTTATCGCCAACAGGCGCAACCGGCGGGCCAGCGCTGCCGGGCGACGGAGACTCAGGTGATCTCGGCCTTGTAACCGCTATGTTGTTTGCAGCGCTCGGCGGGCTTATCCTCAATCTGATGCCGTGCGTTTTTCCAGTGCTGTCTATCAAGGCGCTCTCTTTGGCGAACCAACGTCCCGGCGAGGGACGCGCTCATGGCGTGGCGTTCTTTACAGGGGTGATGGCGAGCTTTACGACGCTTGCCATCCTGCTGATTATAGTGCGGACAAGCGGCGGCGGCGTGGGCTGGGGATTTCAATTTCAGTCGCCCGAATTTGTGCTTGTAATGGCAGCAATTTTTCTCGCTTTCGGCCTAAGCCTGTCCGGCGTCTTCCATGTGGGGGCGGGCATTGCGGGAACTGGTGACGCCATGACCCGCCGCGAGGGCTTCGCGGGATACTTCTTCACCGGCGTGCTGGCGACGATCGCCGCCACGCCCTGCACGGCGCCATTTATGGGCGCGGCGCTCGGTTATGCTCTAACCAAACCCCCGGTGGAAATGACAGCCGTACTGCTGGCGCTAGGTGCCGGGTTTGCCGCGCCTATGACTATTCTAAGCTTCATCCCTAAGCTTCGCAGCGCCATGCCGAAACCGGGCGTCTGGATGGATACTCTCAAACAGGCAATGGCCTTTCCGCTTTATGCAACCGCCGCATGGTTGATCTGGATATTAAGCGTGCAGCGCGGCAGCGACGGCGTGCTTGCGGCGGCGATTGCGGTCATCGGCGTTGGCTTTGCCTGCTGGCTCTGGGGCCGCGCTGGCATGACATTTACACGTGGAGCCGCCGCAGCCGCCGCCGCCCTCGCGTTATTTTTTGCGGTGGACATTATACCGCCAGCAGGCGCGCCTTTGGACAATGTCGCAAGCGCGCAGGGCGATGGGCCGCGAGCCGAAGCGTTCTCCCCGCAGCGCCTGGCGCAACTGCAGGCGGAAGGCAGGCCGGTGTTTGTTAATTTCACCGCCGCCTGGTGCATCACCTGCAAAGCGAACGAACGTCTGGCTTTATCTTCGACGCGAGTGCGCGAGGCGTTCGAGGCGGCGAATGTCGCGTATCTCAAAGCGGACTGGACAAATTACAACGCGGGCATCACGGCCGCGCTGCAATCCTTTGGGCGGGCGGGGGTGCCGCTTTATGTGCTGTATCAACCGCGCACACCCGATGGCCGCGGGGAAATACTCCCGCAAATTCTAAACGAGAGCACGTTAATCACGCGCGTCTCCAGCTTTCCACGTCAACAGATAAACGGAGATTTATCGCATGTTCGCAACTAACTGGATGGGCAAACCGCTCGCAGCCATCACTGTAGCCGCCGCAATCCTCGCATTCGCCTCGCCGGTGTCCGCCAATCCTGAAGTCGGCAAACCAGCGCCTGAATTTTCCGGCGTGGACGCCAATGGCAAAACCTGGAAGCTGACCGACCTGCGCGGCAAAACGGTTGTACTCGAATGGACCAACGACGGCTGCCCATATGTGCAAAAACATTACAACTCCGGCAACATGCAGTCGCTGCAACAGGGCGCAACGTCTGATGGCGTTGTCTGGCTGACTGTCGCATCATCCGCTGAAGGAACTCAGGGATATTTGAACGGCGAAAAGGCGAATGCGCTCACGGCATCGCGCAAGGCGGCGCCGACCGCCATCCTTCTAGACGCGACGGGCTCGATTGGTAAGGCCTACGACGCGGAAGTGACGCCTCACATGTACGTTATCGATAAAACCGGCGCGCTGGCCTTCATGGGCGGCATCGACAACAACCCGTCGGCCGATCCCTCGACGATCAAAGGCGCAAAAAACCATGTACGCGCGGCGCTTGATGACCTTAAAGCGGGTAAATCCGTAGCCCAAGCCATAACACGGCCCTACGGCTGCTCCATCAAATACAAATCCTAGGATCACGGCATAGGCGGTTTCCATCGGGAGCCGCCTCTGTTCAATCATCTTGAACTAAGCTGATTTTTAAACTATTAAGCAAAGTGTCCTGCTAGCGAGCGGGTGAAATGAGCTTTGTGTCGCGTATGACGTGTTTCTCATTTAACCCCGCTTCCAGCCGCTGAAATAAGTCTTGTATCTGGCGTTTCGCATGCGCCGGTCAATCTGGAAACAATGGTGATGACGAAGCTTAAAGTCGTGTTGTTTAGCATGGTGGCGATAGTTGTGTCCGCATGCGATCAAAAACCCCAACAGCCGCAGGCCGCGCCCCCTCCCGCGCCCGTAACCACCGCCCAGCCTATTCAGAAAACCGTCACCGAGTGGGATGAATACACCGGCCGTTTTGATGCGGTCGATTTTGTCGAGGTTCGCGCCCGCATCAGCGGCGTGCTGAACGAGGTAAAATTCCGCGACGGCGAGACGGTAAAAAAGGGCGATCTGCTGTTCGTCATCGACCCCCGCCCGTTTGAGCGTATTCTCGATCGCGAAAAGGCTAATCTGGTTTCCGCCCAGGTGCGCGCCGAATTCACCGGCAAGGATGTCGAGCGCGCCCGCCCGCTGCTAAAAAACTCGACGATTTCCGAACAGGTTTTCGATCAGCGCACTCAGGCTCAGCGTGAGGCCGAGTCCGCCGTGCGTTCGGCTGAAGCGAGCCTGAAATCGGCCGAACTGGATGTAGAGTTCACGCGCATCACGGCGCCAATTTCCGGGCGGATCAGCCGTAAGCTTGTGACGGAAGGCAACTACGTAACGGGCAGCTCGGGAACGGGCACTCTGCTGACAACAATCGTTTCGCTCGACCCGATCTATTTCTACTTTGATGTGAGCGAAAGCGATTACCTGAAATATACCCGCCTCGACCAGTTGGGCACGCGACCCTCGTCGCGCACCAACGCCAATCCCGTGTTTTTGGCCCTGTCGGACGAGACCAAGTTTCCTCACAGTGGCAAAATGGATTTCGTGGACAATCGCCTCGACTCGGCAAGCGGCACCCTGAGAGGGCGCGCCGTATTCGACAATAAAGCCGGACTATTCCAGCCGGGCCTGTTCGCCCGCGCCCGCCTTATCGGCAGTGGCGAGTATAAGTCTTTAATGCTTCCGGACGACGCGATCGCCACCGACCAATCCAACCGCATCGCCTATGTGGTTGCGGAAGATGGCACAGTCGCCGCAAAGCAGGTGACGCTTGGGCCTGTCATCGACGGTTTGCGCGTTATCCGCAGCGGGCTTGAGCCAACGGACTGGGTTGTTGTTAACGGCATCCAGCGCGCGCGCGCGGGCGCAAAGGTTGCGGCAAAAAGATCGACGCTGGGCGTGGACGGTAAAATCGCCGCCGTGACGCAATAAATCGAACAGGCCGCAGACGAAAGCGGCGCGCAAGCGGCAAAGTCAGGCCAGCCGCGCGTCATTAAGGAATTGTCATGCAGTTCAGTCATACATTCATCCGTCGGCCAATCTTTGCGGCGGTGCTCTCGATATTCATCATTATCGTTGGTGGCATCGCATACGGCACATTGCCGGTTTCGCAATTTCCTGAGGTTGCGCCTCCAACCGTATCCGTGACGGCGAACTATTCGGGCGCGAACGCGCAGGTCGTCGCCGATACGGTCGCGACGGTGCTAGAGCAGGAGATTAACGGCGTCGAGAACATGATTTACATGTCCTCACAATCGACGGCCTCCGGGAGCGTAACGATTTCAGTGGTTTTTGAACTGGGCACCAACCTCGATCAGGCGCAGGTGCTGGTTCAGAACCGCGTCGCCGTCGCCGAGCCGCGACTTCCCGAAGAAGTCCGCCGCACAGGCATCACCGTCCGCAAGAATTCGCCCGACCTGCTGATGGTTGTGCACATGATCTCGCCCGACAACACCTATGACGGCCTCTATATCTCCAACTATGCGCTGCTCCAGGTGCGCGACCGCGTCGCCCGCGTCAAAGGCGTCGGCAACATCAACCTGTTCGGTTTGCGCGAATATTCAATGCGCGCGTGGCTCGACCCGGACAAAATAGCTTCGCTCGGCATGACAGCGTCTGAAGTGATCGCGGCGCTACAGGGGCAGAACATCCAGGTTGCTGGCGGTGCGCTCGGCCAGCCGCCAGTCAATGACAACTCAACTGCCTTCCAGACCACTCTGCAACTGCGCGGCCGCCTTACTCAGCCGGAAGAGTTTGGGGAAATTGTCATCAAAACTGGAGAGGCGGGGCGTATTACTCGGCTGCGCGATGTTGCCCGTATCGAACTTGGGGCACTGGATTATCAAACCAATGGTTACCTCGATGGCAAACCAGCCGTGGTGCTTGCAGTTTCCCAGACCCCCGGCTCGAACGCGCTGGAAGTGGCGAACGGCGTTAAGGCCGTTATGCAGGAAGTTTCACAAAGTTTCCCCAAGGGACTGGAATACCGGATTATTTATAACCCCACCGAGTTCATCGAAAAATCCGTTGAGGAGTTGCTGAAAACCATTTTCGAGGCGGTTGCTCTTGTGGTGATCGTCGTGCTCGTTTTCCTGCAAAGCTGGCGCGCGACAATTATTCCAGTAGTCGCCATCCCCGTCTCGCTGATTGGCACGTTCGCTGTCTTGGCCGGCATCGGATATTCGATCAACAACCTGACGCTTTTCGGCCTCGTTCTTGCGGTCGGGATCGTGGTCGATGACGCCATCGTCGTGGTGGAGAACGTCGAGCGAAAACTAGCCGAGGGCCTCTCGCCTCGCGAGGCGTCGTTTGCGACCATGGACGAGGTGGGTGTTGCGCTTATCTCGATCGCGCTGGTGCTTTGCGCGGTGTTCATCCCGACGGCGTTTCTTGGCGGCATCACCGGCCAGTTCTACCGCCAGTTCGCGGTGACGATCGCCGTAGCGACGCTTATATCCTCCTTCAATTCGCTCACGCTATCCCCTGCTCTTTGCGCGATATTGCTGAAGCCGCACGCAAATGGCGAGCGCCCTCGCCGCTCATGGCTCAATCCGGCCCGCTGGGGCCAGGCGTTCTTCGCAGGCTTCAACAAAGTTTTCGGCTGGCTTGAGCACGCATACGCCAAGTTCGTGGGCGGCATCATTCGAATCAGCGCTGTGATGCTGCTTCTCTACGCCGGACTGATCGGCCTTGCCGGTTACATGTTCGTGACGGTGCCGACCGGCTTTGTCCCCCAGCAGGACCAGGGCTATCTCATTACGGCGTTCGAGTTGCCGCCCGGCGCATCGTTGGCCCGGACCGACGACGTGATCAAACGCGCGGAAAAAATGATCCTGGAGCAATCGGGCGTCGCCCACACCGCGACCTTTACCGGCTTCTCCGGCGCGACCTTCACCAACGCCTCCAACGCAGGCGCGATTTTCGTGACGCTGAAGCCGTTTGAGGATCGGGTCAAGGATGGCTTGACCGGGCCTAAAATTCTCGCCGATTTGCAGGGCAAATTATTCATGCAGTTTCAGGAGGCGCAGATTTTCGTCATCGCGCCGCCATCTGTTCGAGGCATCGGCACGGGCGGCGGTTTCGCTATCCGTATTCAGGATCGCCGCAGCCGCGGACTGCAAACGCTCACGCAGTCGACATACGAGTTGATGGCCGCCGCAAACCAGACGCCGGGCCTTTCCCGCGTCTTCACCACCTTCGCCATTAACACGCCGCAGGTATTCATCGACGTTGACCGCGTGCGCGCGCAAATTCTGGATGTGCCGCTCGCAAACGTGTTCGAGACGCTTCGCATCTATCTTGGCTCAGCTTACGTGAACGATTTTAACGTCTTTGGCCGCACCTATCGCGTAACGGCGCAGGCGGACGCAGGCTTCCGCATCAACCAGGACGATATTGCGCGGCTAAAAACCCGCAGCGCGTCGGGCGCCATGGTGCCGCTGGGTTCGGTGGTGACGTTCCGCGACATTTCCGGGCCGTCTCGCGTGCCGCGTTACAATCTTTACCCCGCCATCGAGCTGCAAGGCTCGACCGCGCCCGGCGTGAGTTCCGGCGAGGGCTTGCGTCTGATGGAAGAGCTGGCCGCCCGCATCCTGCCGGACGGCATTTCCTATGAATGGACGGACCTTTCCTATCAGGAAAAACAGTCCAGCGGCTCTGCTCTGATCGTTTTTGGCCTCGCTATTATATTCGTTTTTCTGGCCCTGGCGGCGCAATACGAAAGCTGGACGCTGCCGTTCGCCATCGTACTGATTATTCCGATGTGCATATTATCAGCTATCCTAGGCGTCTGGGCGCACGGATTGGATGTGAATATTCTGACACAGATCGGGTTCATCGTGCTGGCGGGTCTTGCGGCGAAGAACGCCATTCTCATCATCGAGTTTGCGGTGCAGCTTGAGGACCAGGGTAAAACCCGATTCGAGGCGGCCGTGGAAGCCTGCCGGTTGCGCCTTCGTCCAATTCTGATGACGTCGTTCGCGTTCACCCTTGGCGTGGTGCCACTCTACATCGCAACCGGCGCGGGCTCGGAAATGCGTCAGGCGCTGGGCACGGCGGTGTTTTACGGGATGCTAGGGGTTACATTCTTCGGCCTGATTTTCACGCCGGTTTTCTATGTCGTCGTGCGCGGCCTGTTCCCCGGCAAAAAAACCGACGAGCCAAGCGTCGAAATGCGTCCTCAACCGGCGGAGTAAAAACCACGTCATTGTTGGGCTTGACCCGGCAATCTAGGGAGGGGCAAAGAAAAGCTGGATCTCCGGGTCTATGCTTTGCCCGAGGATGAAGGCGAGCCACACGCAAAAGTGATCGTTCGATTTTATCGAACTGTCTTTTTTTTGCAAAAATCTAAAAGTAGTCTGTGAGCATTATTGAAGCGGCGGCATAAACCGGCGCGAATGTGAAGGTTGTTCCGATGATCCGTATGACTGTTAACGGCAAGGAAAAGATTGTTTCCGCCGAAGCCGACACGCCCCTGCTCTGGGTGTTACGCGACGAAATTGGCCTGACCGGCACCAAATATGGCTGCGGCGTGCAGCAGTGTGGCGCCTGCCGCGTCCACATCGATGGCGAGCTGACGCCATCCTGCGGCGTGTTCGTTGGCGACATGGAAGGCAAATCCATCATTACCATCGAAGGGTTGACTGGAAAAGTCGCTAACGCCGTGGTCGCCGCCTGGGACAAACACCAGGTCGTCCAGTGCGGCTATTGCCAGTCCGGCCAGATTATGGCCGCAACAAGCCTCCTAACCAAAAACCCGAAACCGACCGACGCTGAGATCGACCTCGACGAGAACATGGGCCGCAACGTTTGCCGCTGCGCCACCTATCACCGCATCCGCGCCGCCATCCACGACGCCGCCAAGACCTTGGAAGGTTAAGCCATGAGACCCGGATCACACGCAAATATTCCCCCCGTTTCCAGCGTAACCGCGAGCCGTCGCCAGTTTCTGCAGGGCGCGGGCGCTCTTGGCGCTGGCCTCATCATCGGCTTCAATGTCGGCGCTGACGGCGAACTGCTTGCCGCTACCGGCGATCTCGTCGCGAACCCGTTCGTCATCATCTCACCCGACAGCACCGTCACCGTGCTCGCCAAGCACATCGAGTTCGGACAGGGTTCATACACAGGCCTGGCGACGATCGTCGCCGAGGAACTGGACGCCGACTGGGCACAGGTGAAAGTGGAAGCCGCACCCTCCGACGCCACCAAATATAACAACTTCGAGTTCGGCCCCGTGCAGGGCACCGGCGGATCAACCGCAATCGCCAACTCATGGGACCAACTACGAATAGCCGGCGCGACCGCCAGAGCGCTTCTGATTGCAGCCGCCGCAAAAAACTGGAATGTGCCAGCCAGCGAGATCACTATCGATAAAGGGCAGGTTACTCACATCAAATCCAGCAAGTCCGCCTCGTTCGGCTCCCTTATCGCGACTGCGGCTAAACTGACGCCGCCTGCCAACGCGCCGCTCAAAGATCCAAAAGATTTTAAGCTCATCGGCACGAAAATCCCGCGCGTTGACGGCCGCGCCAAGCTAGATGGGAGCGCCATTTTTACCATCGACGTGAAACGCGACGGCATGCTCACAGCGGTGCTCGCCCGTTCGCCACTGTTCGGCGGAACGGTGAAATCGTTCGACGCGACGGAGGCAAAAAAGGTCAAGGGCGTGGTTGGCGTCGTGCAGACCCCGCAAGGCGTCGCCGTTCTGTCCAACACAGGCTTCTGGGCGGCGAAGATGGGCCGTGATGCACTCACCATCGAATGGGATAACTCGAAAGCGGAAAAGCGCGGCTCTGACGATATCATCGCTGAATACAAGGCTTTGCTTTCCAAGCCGGGAACGCCAGTCTCCGAAAACCGCGGCGATATCGAAGGTGCGTTTGGCCCAACTGTGGAAGCATTCCTCGATGATAAAAACAAGCCTAAAACTGAAAACAAGGGTAATGCCGACGCCGCGTTGGGCGCATCTGTCAAGGTCGTCGGCGGCGTGTTTGAGTTTCCCTATCTCGCGCACGCGCCAATGGAGCCGCTCGATTGCGTTGTAGAACTCACTCCAGGCAAGTGCGAAATCTGGGCCGGTTCGCAAATTCAAACGGTCGATCAAATCACGGCGGCGGCTATCGCGGGCCTGAAGCCCGAGCAGGTCTTCATACACACGCAGCTAGCTGGCGGTAGCTTCGGTCGTCGCGCCACGCCGAACGCCGATGTTACGGCTGAGGCGGTTTCCATCGCCAAAGCTTATGGCGGCAAGGCGCCAATCAAGCTCATCTGGACACGCGAAGACGATATTCAGGGCGGACGCTATCGCCCGATATTTGTACATGAAGTGAAGGCCGGGATCGACAAGGACGGCAAAATCATCGGCTGGAAGCAGCGCATCGTTGGCCAGTCGTTCCTGAAAGGCACGCCGTTCGAGGGCCTGATTAAGAATGGCGTCGATACTACGAGTGTCGAGGGGGCTAACAACCTGCCTTATGATATCCCGAACTTTTATGTCGATCTGCACACGACGGATGTGGGCGTGCCCACGTTGTGGTGGCGTGCGGTCGGCTCGACCCACACTGCCTACTCTGCTGAGACTGTTATGGATGAACTGGCCGAGGCGGCTGGCGTCGATCCGGTCGAGTTCCGGCTGAAGTTTCTCGATAAAACCAAGCACTCGCGTCAGCGTGGGGTACTTGAGCTAGTGGCGGCGAAATCTGGCTGGGGTTCACCTTTGCCGGAAGGCGTGGCGCGGGGCGTCGCGGTGCACGAGTCGTTTAAAAGCCATGTCGCTCAGGTCGCAGAAGTACGCATCGTCGATGGCCGCGTAAAAGTTGACCGGGTCGTGTGCGCTGTCGATTGCGGGGTGGCCGTAAACCCGGACATCATCACGGCGCAAATGGAGGGCGGGATCGGCTTTGCGGTCGGCGCCGTGTTGTTTGACGCAGTGACGTTGAAAGACGGGATGGTCGAGCAGTCGAACTTTAACGATTATATCCCCTTGCGCATAGGCGATATGCCGAAGGTCGAGGTGCATATTGTTAAGTCCGGTGAAAAGCCGACGGGCGTGGGTGAGCCAGGCGTGCCGCCAACCGGCCCCGCCATCGCTAACGCTGTGTACAAGCTGACCGGCAAGCGCGTGCGCTCGCTGCCATTCAGCCTGACGGAATTCGGCAAGGTTTAGGTGCCGTTCACTAATTTAGTCGTTCGAGCCCATCCCCAAAAAGGGATGGGCTTCATACTCACAAACCCTTAAATGATCGCGCCGTTTGGGCAATGCTTCAAGGCATGGGCGAACAAAGCCCGGCAACCTGCGTTTGCTGGCGATACAAACCGGTTTAGATTGCCAACATGCTGAACCCTATGAATGCGCCAACTAACAAGGCTGCCGCTTCGGAATTCACTGAGCACGTTCTGCCATCGCTCGCCGACTGGTCAAACGACAGCATGAAAGTTGCGCTTATCACCCTTGTCGGGATTGATGGTGGCGCCCCGCGGCCTCTTGGCGCGCAAATGGCGGTTGCCCAGGACGGCCGCGCCGTGGGTTTTATCTCGGGTGGGTGCCTTGAGGGCGCGCTGATCGCCGAGGCGCAACTCGCGATGGACGAGGGCAAGAACAGGCTGGTGCGCTATGGCGCCGGATCGCCTTACATCGACGTTCGCCTCCCCTGCGGCACCGGCCTGGACATTTACATCGATCAATTCTCGCCACCTCGTCTCGGGCGCGCAATGGCCGGACTATGGCAGGCCCGAAAACCATTTACGGTGACAACCGATCTGCGCGGCGGAGTTTCGCAAATTACGCCCATCGTCGGCAAAATGGCCAACGTGCGCACTTCCCGCGATAGAGATGAGTTTTCGCGCGTTTACTGGCCGCAAATGCGCCTGTCGCTGACCGGCGCAGGTCCAGCCGCCGGATACCTCGCGACACTTGCCTCGCAAATCGGATGGCAAGTGGATGTCGTTACGCCAAACGCCGCAGACTTGGCTGTCTACTCCAGCGCAAATATTACGATCCGCGAATTGCATGGCGAAGCCTTCGCCGATGCGGTGCAAGGCGATGCGTGGACGGCAAGCGCAGTTGTGTTTCACGATCACGAGTGGGAAATCCCCGTTATCGCCGCTTTATTGCGTACAAGCTGTTTCTACATTGGCTCTGTTGGCAGCCGAAAAGTACACGAATTGCGGCTTGAGAAGCTGCGCGAGCTTGGCGTTGCTGAAAGCCAGCTGGGGCGTATTCGCGGACCGGCAGGCATGATTGGCCAGACAAAAAGCCCGGCCACGCTTGCCGTTTCCATTCTGGCCGAGATGGTCGCCACCGCTCAGGATGCCGGTTTTACGGCATGACGCTTCTGTCAGAACTCGGCGCAATCGTTCTGGCGGCGGGGTTATCGAGCCGTATGCAGGGCGAAAACAAGCTCCTCAAAGTCTGGCGAGGGAAACCTTTGCTCGCCCACTGTCTAGAGACGGTCAGCGCACTAGGCCTGGCGCACATATGCGTCGTGACTGGCGGCAATTTTGAGGTGCGCAGGCTGACGGCGACATGGCCCGTGACTTGCGTTGAAAACCCGGCTTTCGCCACCGGTATGGCAAGCTCTATTGCCGCAGGCATCCTCGCAACGCCGGTCTCCATAGTGGGCGCGTTCATCGTTCTTGGCGACATGCCGCTTGTGCAGGGGAGCGATTACGACACGCTGGCGGCTGAATTCGCGCCTGAACATGATCGCGATATATGCGTGACCATGTACAAGGAACGGCGCGGACACCCCGTTTTGTTTGGAAAATCGCACTTCCCCGGTCTGTTGGCGCTACAAGGCGACAGGGGTGGCGGCGAGCTTATCGTCCGCAATTCGGAACGGGTTGTTCGCGTTCAAAACGCATCCCAAGCTGTGTTGCGAGACTTTGATACCCTGGAAGATTTTCAAAACAAATAAAACGCGCCAAAGTTCCCGCACATTCATAATTTACCCTTGCCAAATCAAATTGCATAAACAATATGCAGTTGTGCGCTGCAGCATGAATTTATTGCGGCGCAACATGCATAAGACGGCTGTTCGCACGCGTAAAACCTCTGGCCGCAAATACTATTTTGCGACTAAAGTTTAAAGCGCCTCTCCGATATCTGCGCAGATCACTTGCTATGTATCGCAAATCCAATTGCTCTTTGAGCGAAACAAAAGGTCAACGCCATGCAGGAAATGCCCCAATTCGCCGAAATGCCAGAATCTGTTCGCAACATCATGAAGTCGAGCATTGAGCAGGCCAAGAAAGCCTTCGACTCATTCCTTGAAGCCAGCGAAAAAGCGATGGTGACTTTCGAGAATACTCCAGCCATCGGCGGAACCGGCCTGAAAACCGTGAATGAGAAAATCGCTGAGTTCACCAAGACCAACGCTAACGCCAATTTCCGTTATGCGATGAAACTAGCAGACGCCAAACAGGTCAGCGATGTTGTTGAGATGCAGAATTCGCATGTCCGCGAAATGATGGAAAACTTCACACGCCAGATGGAACAGATGCGCGAGCTGATGACAGGCGTCATGAAAGACAGCGCCAAAAACATGCCAAACATTCCCGGCATGCCAAAGTTCGAAGGCTGATTCTTGTCTTAAACTCATACTAACGCCATCCGAAATCTGCGCTTGCAATTATCGGATGGCGTCGACGCTTTAATGCAAGCTCTCCAAATGAAGGTCATTTAGCGCCGCTTATTGCGACGAGCGGCAGCGGAAAATAATTCTCTCGCTTTGTCGGCTTCTGTAAAATCTGAAACCACAAGATATTTTACGCCCGTTTGGCTTGCGCGGTTACCCGCCAGCACTTGGCCAACCAGAAAGTGACGGCACTTATTCAAGACCGGTTGAAGGGCAAATTGTCCCCGCGCTTTCAAGGCTCACGCGGCATTGTCGTTCATGTGACGGTGCATGGTTTCAATATTCCATCGGCGGCGCAACGGGTTGTACTCGGCGGTTCCCCCACGCTCGGCGCTGTGACCGTGTTGAAAGATGCCCAGACAGGCGCGGAACTGGCTAAAATGGATCGGATGGAGGCTGGGTATGCAGGCAACGGCGTGCTGGGCGTGCTTGTAGATCAGGGCTTCGACGATATGCATAATCGGGTGCTCGACGCGTATTCCGGGCAAGTTATAGACCGGATGCAGGCTAGCTAAAGCAGCTTGCCCGGGTTGAGGATGCCAAGAGGGTCGAGAGCGGCCTTGATCTGGCGCATGAGCGCTATTTCGACCGGGCTTTTCACCTGAGCAAGCAGATCACGCTTCATACGGCCGACTCCATGCTCGGCGCTGATCGATCCGCCCATAGTCTTAACCATGCCGTGGACAGCTTCTGAAATCTCATCCCATAACGCTAAGAACGCCGCCTTATCCGCCCCAACGGGCTGGCTGATGTTGAAATGAATGTTGCCGTCGCCAAAATGCCCAAACGGCACGGGGCGAGCGCCGGGAGCCATACGTTCGATCATCTCCGAGGCGCGCGCAATAAATTCCGGCACAGTAGCGATAGGGATGGAAACATCATGCTTGATGCTGCCGCCCTCGAATTTTTGCGCCTCTGAGATCGCCTCGCGCAAGTGGCGCAACTCGACCGCCTGCGCCAATGAGGATGCGATAACGGCGTCCTTAACAACCTCCGCCTCCAGCGCGTATTCCATCAACTGCATACTAAGCTCGGACGCGCGGCCATCTTTAGAGGGCGAGGATATCTCTATCAGAGCATACCAGGGATAGGCGTCCGCCAACGGATCGCGGCCCGCCATATGCTTCGTAACGAACTCGATGCCAATGCGTGGCATTAGCTCGAACAGCGTCAGGCCGGGGCCAGCATCGTCGCGCGCCATCTCGAACAGACGCGCGATGTCTTCAAGACTAGAGAGGCCAGCAAAAATTGCGGTCTGCTCTTTAGGCCGTGGAAACAGCTTTAGCGTCGCCGCCGTGATAACGCCGAGCGTGCCTTCCGACCCAATGAACAGGCTTTTCAGATCGTATCCCGTGTTGTCTTTGCGGAGTGATTTAAGGCCATTCCAAACCTCGCCGCTAGCCAGCACAACTTCCAGCCCTAATGTGAGATCGCGCGCCGAGCCGTACGCCAAAACCTGCACACCGCCTGCGTTCGTCGCCAGATTACCACCGATCTGGCATGACCCTTCGCTGGCAAGACTGAGCGGAAACAAACGCTCCACTCCCTCCGCCGCAGCCTGCGCAGCCGCCAGCGTCACGCCCGCCTCCATAGTTAGCGTATTCCCCGCCGCGTCCACCTCCCGCACCCGGTTAAGCCGCCCAAGCGAAAGCACGATTTCATGCCCGCTTTCGTAGGGGATTTGTCCGCCGACCAGGCCCGTGTTTCCGCCCTGCGGCACAATTGCCGTGCCGGTTTGCGCGGCCAGCGCCATTATGGCTGCGACCTGCTGGGTGGAATCGGGGCGAAGGATAAGCGCCGCCCGGCCCCGGTAGCGGTCGCGCCACTCGGTGAGATACGGGGCCATGTCGGCTTCAGCGCCTATCGCGTAACGCTCGCCAACAATGGCGGCGAACCGCAGAAGCGTTTCGGCACTGGGCTTTCTATCGCCGGTATTTTCATCGGCCATCATTTATTGCGCGGGGCTGCGGCGCGGCGCAGCCGGTCGTTGATCGCCTCTCCCAGCCCATGCGCCGGTATTGGCATCACGGCGATGGTGGCGGAGCCAAATGCGTCGAGCTTGCGCAGATAAGCGAATAAATTCGTTGCGGCCTCCACCAGATTACCTGTGGCGCTAAGATTGCAAACATGCGAACCGCGCGGCCCTTCTGCGCCAAATGTCAAATGTGGCTCGCACGGCGCCGCTTCCAAAATATTAAGCCGCAGTTCTGCGCGCGGAGCGTAGTGGCTCCTAAGCTGGCCAGGCGATTGCGGAGTGGCGGAAGGCGCCAGCGCTGCAAGCGGGCCGCAAACCGCCTCGATAAACGCGCGGGGAATCGCGCCGGGGCGCATCAGGCGCGGCTTGCCATCTGCAATACTGACAATCGTCGATTCAAGCCCCGCCGAGCATGGCCCGCTATCGAGGATAAGGTCAAGTTTCCCGCCGAAATCGCCTGACACGTGCTTTGCCATCGTTGCGCTTACACGTCCGGACCGATTGGCGCTTGGGGCGGCCAGTGGACGCCCTGCGGCCGTGATAAGGCGCTGGGCAGTCTCGTGACGGGGAACGCGCAGAGCGACAGTCGGCATGCCAGCGGTTGCGAGCGAAGACAGGGCTGCGCCTTCGCGGCGCTGCATAACCAGGGTTAGCGGCCCGGGCCAGAATGCGGCGGCAAGCTCAGTCGCTTCCTGGTTGAAAACGCCGTAAGCCATCGCTTCCTCTACACTCGCGACATGAATGATAAGCGGATTAAAGCGTGGCCTGCCCTTGGCCTTATAAATACGCGCAACCGCCTTGTCACTCGAGGCATCCGCGCCAAGGCCGTAAACGGTCTCGGTGGCGAATGCCACCAGCCCGCCGCGCTGTAAAATCCTCGCAGCTTCGTCGATGGCGTCGGGCATCGCTAGCAGCACCCTGGCGTGGGCGTCCTGCCGCGCCAGATCGTCGTGATCTAAATTCACAGTTAAGGTTTCCTAAATCCCGGCTTGCGCGTATTGCTGAACCGCTTCACAATCCATACTAACCAAAAATAGCGGGCCGCGCGATAAATGCGCTGCGCGAACCTCGCAAAAGCGAAATTGCTTGGGAGAGACCATGAGTTACACCGCCCCGGTTGCCGACATTTTATTTACGCTTAATCACATCGCCGGATTTTCCGGGCTCGCCGAAAGCGGCATTTTCGAGGATCTGGACGGGGATACGGCTGAAGCGATCTTAGAGGAAGCCGGGCGCTTTGCCGCCGATGAACTGGCGCCGTTGAACTGGACTGGCGATCAGCAGATGTCGCGCCTGGTTGACGGCAAGGTCGTCACACCGGACGGTTGGAGTGAGGTTTATCAGAAGTGGGTGGCGAACGGCTGGGGCAGCTTGACCGCGCCAAAGGCGTTTGGCGGGCAAGGGCTGCCGCATAGCCTCGCGCTAGCCGCAGATGAGATGTGGAACGCGGCCAATATGGCGTTCGGTCTGTGTCCGCTGCTTACTCAAGGCGCGGTGGAGGCCATCAACGCGCACGGGAGCCAAGCGCTGAAGGATAAATATCTCGCCAAGATGGTAAGCGGCGAATGGACGGGCACCATGCAGCTCACCGAACCGCAGGCTGGCTCCGACCTGTGCTTCCTCAAAACCCGCGCCATTCCATCGGACGGCGGGACTTACAAAATCAGCGGCACAAAAATTTATATCACATACGGCGATCACGAGATGACGGAGAACATTATCCACCTCGTGCTTGCGCGCCTGCCCGACGCGCCCGCTGGCACGCGCGGCATCTCGCTATTTCTCGTGCCCAAATATTTGGTGAACGACGACGGCTCCATGGGCGCGCGCAATGACAATTACTGCGCCAAGCTGGAGCATAAGATTGGCATCCACGCCAGCCCGACCTGCGTGATGATTTTCGGCGACGAAGGCGGCGCGACCGGCTGGCTCGTTGGCAAGCCGAACCGTGGCCTCAACGCGATGTTCACCATGATGATCGCGGCGCGGCTGGCTGTGGGCGCTCAAGGGGTGGGCATCGCCGACCGGGCTTTTCAGCACGCGCTGAACTATTCGCGCGATCGCAAGCAGGGCGGCAACGGCGCAGCCATGGTGCCCATCATCAAGCACCCGGACGTGGCGCGGATGCTGCTTAATATGAAAGCCAAGATCGCCGCCGCCCGATGCATATCTCTCACCGCCGGTGTTGCCATGGATTTATGGTTTCACGCGCGCGATGAGGCCGAGCGCCAGCAAGCGGGCACGCTTGCCGCACTCTTAACTCCGGTCGCGAAAGCGTTTGGTACGGATGTGGGCGTCGAGGTCGCCTCCGAGGGCATTCAGGTGCATGGCGGCATGGGTTATGTGGAGGAGACGGGCGCAGCGCAATACCTTCGCGACGCACGTATCGCCCCGATATACGAGGGCACCAACGGCATCCAGGCCATCGATCTTGTCACGCGCAAGCTGCCGATGGGTGGCGGGCAGGTGATCGCGGGCTATATAGCGGAGTTGACGGCGATTGTACGGGACGTGCAGGCATCTAACGAACCGTCGTTCGGACTGATGGGCGAGCGCTTGAGCGATGCTTTGCAGGCGCTTGACGAGACGAGCCGCTGGTTGTTGGATGCGCTGAAAGATAGCCCTAATACCGCAATGGCGGGCGCGACGCCCTATCTGCGCCTGTTCGGACTAGCGGCGGGCGGGGTTTATCTAGCCAAAGGCGCGCTGGCCTCGGCGCGCACCGCCAACGGCGACACGCGGACGGCTAAAGCCCGCATCGCGCTCGCCCGGCATTTTGCCGAGCATCTGGTTCCCGAAACTGGCGGTCTCAAAATGGCGGTAATAAGCGGCCACGCGACGATTGTCGGTGCCGCAGAGGACGTTTTTGCCGCCTAGTACGATTATTATTGTGTCTCTTTTCTTCCTCCGTCTCGCTGATGGAGAAGTGTTTTAGTAAGAAAAAGATAAGAGATAGAAACGGAGGAGAGGATGTCCGAGTTTATTCAGGTTGTGCGCGACGGCGCTGTGCAGAGCATCCGATTCAACCGCCCGAAGAAGAAAAATGCGATCACGGGGGAGATGTATACTGCGATTTCGGCCGCGCTGATCGCCGCCGAGGCGGACGCCACTATCCGCGTGCATGTGCTGTTCGGATCGGGCGGCGTGTTCACGGCGGGCAATGACCTTGCGGATTTTATGAGGTCTGGCTCGATTATGACAGATAGCTCCAACATCACCCAGTTTCTCAAGCTTGTCGCGGGGCTGGAGAAGCCGCTTATCGCGGGTGTCGATGGACTGGCGGTCGGCGTGGGCACGACCTTGCTCATGCATTGCGACATAGTTTACGCCTCGACCGGCTCGTGGTTCCAAACGCCGTTCACCGCGCTCGGGCTTGTGCCGGAAGCGGGGTCTAGCCTTCTCGGGCCGCGCATCATTGGCCATGCGCTGGCGTTTGAATTGCTAGTCGCGGGCGGGAAGTTTAGCGCTGAAAAAGCATTCATGGCGGGGCTGCTGAACGCGGTCGTGCCTAGCGAGTCGCTCGAAGCCGAGACGATGAAAGCAGCCGTAAAGTTGGCTGACCTCCCGCCAGAAGCTATGAAAATCTCCAAACTGCTGCTTAAGGGCGACGCGGGCGCCGTTGCGCAGCGCATCGAGGATGAGGTTGCCTTGTTCGCCGAACGCCTGCATAGCGAGGAGGCGCAAGCCGCCGTCCGTGCCTTTTTCCAACGCTCATAAACCGGGGAGACGACCATGGGGCCGCTTGCAGGAAAAACGCTGTTCATCACGGGCGGAAGCCGGGGCATCGGGCTCGCCATCGCGGTGCGCGCGGCGCGGGACGGGGCGAATGTGGCCATCGCGGCAAAGACGGCGGAGGAAAACCCAAAAATCCCTGGCACAATATACACCGCCGCCGCCGAGATCGAAGCGGCGGGCGGCAAGGCGCTCCCCGTGATGTGCGACATCCGCTACGAGGAGCAGGTGGCGGACGCGGTCGCCAAAACCGTCGAGCGCTTCGGCGGCATCGACATCTGCGTGAACAACGCCAGCGCCATTTCGCTGACCGGCACTGAGCAGACGGAGATGAAGCGTTATGACCTGATGCACCAGATCAACGCGCGCGGTACATTCCTCACCACCAAAACCTGCCTGCCGCACCTGAAGGCCGCCGCCAATCCGCATGTGCTGATGCTCTCGCCGCCGCTCGACATGAAGGCCAAGTGGTTCCAGCGCCACGTAGCCTACTCGATGGCGAAATACGGCATGAGCCTGTGCGCGCTCGGTATGGCGGCGGAGTTCAAGGGCTTCGGCGTGGCCGTGAACGCGCTGTGGCCGCGTACGACCATCGCGACGGCGGCCATCGCCAACATCCTCGGCGGCGATACGCTAATGAAAAAAAGCCGCACGCCAGAGATTATCGGCGATGCCGCACACGCGATTTTCGTAAAGCCCTCGCGCGCCTTCACCGGCCATTTCCTCATCGACGATACGTTCCTGACCGAGGAGGGTGTGACGGACTTCGATAAGTACCGCGTCGATCCCACGCAAGACTTGCAGCCCGACTTCTTCGTGCCAGACGACAGCATAGCGCCAGTAAGTTTAAAGGCGATCGCTTGATTTTAAAAGCAATTCGCATTCTGGTCGAGCTGTAACGTATTGTTCAATCGTTTAACTTGGCTAGTAGTCGAGTTCGACGATGAAATCTCGCTTGCCGCCTTCAATTACCAGACCTACAAGCCGTAATTACCGGAGTGCGGGAGGTCGGTAAAGAGCCGTCGGGAGGTTAGTGCAGGAGCGCGGCGAGTTGTGCAGGCGCTTCCGGCGCCGGTTGTAGCATCGCGGCGTCGCCAGCGGTTTCATCCATGAAGTCGTCATTCCCCTCAACGATGTCGAGCAGGTCGAGGATGGCGTCGGAGGCGTCCGCATCGTCCAGCGGCTCGCCGTACAGGCTGTAATGCTCCTCCAGCGCGATGAGGAACTGCTCGCAGGCATGCGTCAAATCCTCCACACGCACTTTGCCCGCGATGATATACGCGACCGAGGCGGGCGGCGCGGCGTCCTCGCGTGGCGCGGTGTGCGACGGCATCTCTCTCATGCGCTCGCCGAGGAAACGCCTGGACAGGCTGCCGCCGTGGAAGGCGGATTGCGGGGACGGCAAAATCGCCTGCTGCAGTTCATCGCAAAACACCGTGCCGAGCAGGAACAAGCTGATTTCCGGTTTCAGCGTGGGCGCCAACGGTTTCAAGTCATACGCCCACTGGCGCGCGCGGGCGAGCTTGGCGATCATGAAAGCCTCGCGCCCACGCAGAGCCGTTACATCCTTGCGGAAAATTTCGAGCTGCGAGAAAATATCGTCACAGCTTGCGTCCGGGCTTATGGAAGGCGGGCCGCAGCGCACGTCTTTAAGGGCTTCGCCGTCTTCGAGAACGGAGCGCAGTGCGTCGCTGAGAAAGAAAACCACGGATTTCAGGCGTTCATCGCCTACGATAGAGGTCATCCACATTCGTTGTGCCGGCCAGTGGCCGCTCCCTACCATGTTAGACGCGCAACTCCCGGGCAAGCGTGGCGGGCTTGAATTGTGCCGCCACGAACATGTTTACGCCGCTCAAACGGGTCGCAAAGTAATAACAGACTTAACTGCAGCCGCTGGTTCCGCCGCAGGTATCGCACTTAAGGCATGTTCCGTTACGCACCAGGGTAAAATTTCCGCAACTGCCGCAGGATTCGCCCTCGTAGCCCTTTACACGGGCTTCGGCGGCGCGATCGCTGGCGGTACGCAACACAGGAGAGCTTTTCGCCGACTTGTTGCGCATCAGCGCAGCAGCGGAGACCGAACCTTCAGCCACATTTAACGCCATGGCAAGATTGCCGGAAGTTGCGGGTATCCCGCTCTCGACAACACTGATTCGTTCATTTTGAGAGTGAGCCTGAACCGTGACCAGATTGTGGTGAAGCGCGCCGCGCGTAAGGCCACGACTAACGAACTTCTCCGCCAGGGCCAGTTGCAGTTGGTTCGCATCCTCTCCGCCCAGATCAGTCTCGCCCATATCGCTGTGCTCGACATGCGCCAGGTCATTGCGGCTGAGATAGCTCACGGCCAACTCCCGGAAGATGTAGTCGAGAATTGACGTGGCGTTCTTGATACTGTCGTTGCCTTGCACCAAACCTGCGGGCTCGAAGCGGGTGAAGGTGAATGCCTCTACATATTCCTCAAGCGGCACGCCATATTGGAGACCAAGGGAGATGGCGATGGCGAAGTTGTTCATCAGGCTGCGGAAGGCGGCGCCCTCCTTGTGCATGTCGATGAAAATCTCGCCTAGACGGCCATCCTCATATTCGCCGGTGCGTAGGTAAACCTTGTGCCCGCCGACGGTCGCCTTCTGCGTGTAGCCCTTGCGGCGGCCGGGCAGCTTGTCGCGCTCGGACATGCGCACGCGCTCGACGATCCGTTCTACGATGCGCTCCGCCATGATGGTCGCCCGTTTCTGCGCGGGCTTGTCCATTATCGTCTCAGCCTCGTCGTCCTCGCGATCCTCGACGCCGAGCACCTGCGCATTGAGCGGCTGCGACAGCTTGGAGCCGTCGCGGTAGAGCGCGTTGGCTTTCAACCCCAGTTTCCATGACAATTCATAGGCTTTCTTGCAGTCTTCAACCGTCGCATCATTCGGCATGTTGATGGTTTTGGAGATCGCGCCGGAGATGAACGGCTGCGCCGCCGCCAGCATGCGGATGTGGCTTTCCGCCGACAGGAAGCGCTTGCCTTTACGTCCACAAGCGTTGGCGCAATCGAACACGGGTAGATGCTCCACCTTCAGGCCGGGCGCGCCCTCAAGCGTCATAGAGCCACAAATGTACTCATTCGCCGCCTCGATATCGGCTTTGGAGAAACCGATGGCCGCTAGGAAGTCAAAGCCGGGCTTGTCCAGCTCCTCTTTAACGATTTTTAGCATTTCAACGCAGAAGTCCTCGCCAAGCGTCCATTTGTTGAACACGAACTTGATGTCGAACGCCTGCGCGAGCGCAGCCTCCACGATCGCCAGCTTATCATCCGTGAAGCCGCGTTTACGCAAACTCGCCATGTTCACGGCGGGCGCACCGTCAAGTGTTCCTCGACCAACCGCATAATCGGTGATGGCCAGAATTTGCGTTGGTGTGTAGCCAAGCGTGGTCAAAGCGTCCGGCACCGAGCGGTTGATGATCTTGAAATATCCCCCCCCCGACAGTTTCTTGAATTTCACCAGGGCAAAATCCGGCTCGATGCCGGTGGTGTCGCAATCCATCACCAAACCAATGGTGCCCGTCGGCGCGACCACCGTGGTTTGCGCGTTGCGGTAGCCGAACTCCTCTCCAAACGCCAGCGCCTCATCCCATGCCGCGCGCGCCGCTGCAATCAGATCGGCCTGGGGGCAAATTTTCTCATCGAGAGGCACGGGGAGCGTGGCCAACTTCTCGTAGCCGCGCGCGAACCCGTAGGCTGCGTTGCGATGGTTGCGCATCACGCGCAACATGTGTTCGGCGTTGGCGTCATAACCTTTGAAGGCGCCGTGCTCGCCCGCCATCTCGGCGGAGGTGGCATAGGACACGCCCGTCATCTGCGCCGAAATTGCCGCCGTGATCACCCGGCCTTCGCCAGAGTCGTAGGGGATGCCGGACGCCATCAGCAGCCCGCCGATATTAGCGAAGCCGAGGCCGAGCGTGCGAAACTCGTAGGAGTTTTGCGCAATCTCTTTGGACGGGAACTGCGCCATGGTCACGGAAATTTCCAACACCACCGTCCACAGCCGCACCGCGTGCGCAAAACTCTCCGCGTCGAACAGCCGCCCTTGCGCAACCCCGGCCTCGTCATGGCCGGGCTTGACCTGGCCATCCAGAGTTTTCGACTCCGCGTTGGAGGCAAAGTCTGTACCCCCGGGTCTACGTTTCGCTTCGCCCGAGGATGACGATACGGGCCTTACCGCGCGGAAGGTCATCAGGTTTAGCGAGGCAAGATTGCACGCCGTATCGTCCAGGAACATGTATTCCGAGCACGGATTGCTGGCGCGGATCGGGCCGGACGCGGGACAGGTATGCCAATCGTTGATGGTGGTGTGGAACTGGATGCCGGGGTCGGCTGACTGCCACGCGGCTTCCGCAATCTGATCCCAAAGCCCGCGCGCCTTCACGGTTTTGACCACCTTGCCGGTGATGCGGGCTTTCAGCGCCCAGTCCTCGTCCTTCTCGACCGCCTTCAGGAAAGCGTCGTCCACACGCACGGTATTGTTCGAGTTTTGCCCGGAAACGGTACGATATGCCTCGCCCTCCCAATCGCTGTCAAAGCTGGGGAAGTCGATTTTCGTAAATCCCTGCCGCGCGAACTGGATCACGCGCTGGATATAGTTGTCCGACACCTGCGCCTTACGCGCGGCACGGATTTCACGCTTCAGCGCCGGGTTTCGAGCCGGGTCAAAACAGGCGTCCCCCTCCGCCTCGCAGTTGACGCACGCTTTCATGATGGCGCTGAGGTGCTTGGCGCACAGCTTGGAGCCAGCGACAAGCGCCGCGACCTTTTGCTCCTCCAGCACCTTCCACTGAATGAACTCCTCAACATCCGGATGGTCGGCGTCCACGATGACCATTTTCGCCGCGCGCCGCGTGGTGCCGCCGGACTTGATGGCGCCCGCTGCCCGGTCGCCGATTTTAAGGAAGCTCAGCAGGCCGGAAGATTTGCCGCCACCGGAAAGCCGCTCGCCTTCGCCACGCAGCGCCGAGAAGTTAGAGCCGGTGCCGGAGCCGTATTTGAACAGCCGCGCCTCGCGCACCCACAAATCCATGATGCCGCCCTCGTTCACCAGATCGTCGGCGACGGATTGGATGAAGCAGGCGTGCGGCTGCGGGTGCTCGTAGGCTGAAGTGGCGCGGGTGAGTTCACCGCTCGCTGGATCGACATAATAATGCCCCTGGCTCGGACCATCGATGCCATAGGCCCAGTGCAGGCCGGTGTTGAACCATTGCGGGCTGTTCGGCGCGGCCATCTGGCAGGCGAGCATGTAGCAAAGCTCGTCAAAAAACGCGCGCGCGTCATCCTCGGCGGTGAAATAGCCGTGCTTCCAGCCCCAGTATGTCCACGTGCCGGCCAGCCGGTCGAACACCTGCCGCGCGTCGGTTTCGGGGCCAAAGCGCTCGCCCTCGGGCAGTTTCGCCAGCGCGTCCTTGTCTGGCACGGAGCGCCAGAGCCATGATGGGATCGTCGGCTCCTCGATCTTGCGCAGCCGGGTGGGAATGCCAGCCTTACGGAAATACTTCTGCGCGAGAATATCCGCAGCGACTTGGCTCCACAACGCTGGAACCGCAAAGTTCTCTAATCTGAAGACCACAGACCCGTCCGGGTTCTTGATCTCGCTCGTCGCCTGTCTGAATTCGATAGTCGCGTAAGCTGATTGCCCTGCCGTCGTGTAACGCCGTTCGATCCGCATTCTATTATCCCCGATATGCGCGACCCTTCGCGCGTGATCAAAATACAAAAGACATACGCCGCCAAAGACAGCGCGGTATTCAAAAGCACCACTTCCCGATGACAATCCGAGGAGGGGTCAGCTTGATGTTGCGTGAAGCGCTCGACATACAAACGAGCAGGAAGTGAGGGCTGTTGACCACAGCAGAGCGGCTCATTTTGCATAATCAAAGTGCGCGATTCGGAGCTATGCGCGCTAGCCTTGGTTGGTCGCTTCGTTTATATAACTAGATGTTGTGACAAAAAAACAATTTTAAAGAGATCGCGGTTACTAAATCCGCGTTGATATTTGCGTATCGCGATTCTACGGAACACCCAAACGGATGCCTTCACGCCGCCATATTTGCACTTAACGACCATAGAAAGCGAGGATCCTGGGGATAACCGCGCGCTAGACTTCACTGCCCCGTTGCCTTAACCTCGCATCAAATAATGAGGTATGCATGGGAATTTTTGGCGACTTATTCACCTGGTGGGATGGCGCGACGCTTTCCACAAAGCTTTACACCCGCAGCAGCGGCAAGCTGATTGGTGAGGATGAGCGCGGAAATAAGTTCTATCATCAAAAGAAGGGCGTTGGCCCGCTTGGAACACCTCGCCGCTGGGTGATTTACAATGGCGCCGCCGAGGCGTCGAAAGTATCGGGCGACTGGCATGGCTGGCTGCATCATACGGTCGATACGCCGCCCAATCAGGAAAACTATCAGGCCAAGGGCTGGCAGAAAGCGCATGTCGAGAATTTGACGGGCACATCCGGCGCCTATCGCCCGGCAGGCAGCACGCTCAAGACTGGCAAAAAAGCCAAACCTATGTCTGACTACCAGCCGTGGCGCGCTGAGTAATATGAGCGGCGCGCGGGAACAGACCTGGAGCGCGGCGGGATATGACGAAAACGCGCGCTTCGTTTCTGATCTCGCGACCGAAATCATGCAATGGCTGGCGCCAAAGCCGGGCGAACGCATCCTTGATCTCGGCTGTGGCGATGGTGCGCTGACCGCCGGGCTTGTACGCGCTGGCGCCGAAGTCATCGGCATAGACGCCAGCGAGCCGCTTTTGCAGGCGGCGCGTCAACGGGGTATCGATGCGCGCCTCATGGACGGCGAGGCTTTGGGGCTTCAGCGCGCGCTTGACGCCGTTTTCTCCAACGCGGCACTCCACTGGATGACGCAGCCGCAACTGGTCATCGACGGCGTCAAGCGCGCGCTGAAGCCCGGCGGGCGATTCGTCGCCGAGTTCGGCGGGCACGGCAACGTGTCGGCGATTGTGACCGCCATGCGTTCCGCCGCTGTGGTTTTCAAAGGCGACGCGGCGCTGGCTGGGCCGTGGTTTTATCCGACGGACACGGAGTATCGCGCGATGCTGGAAGCCTCCGGCTTCCAGCATCGCGCGATAC
>Ga0163154_10000172_pt1 | contig 96227 bp, 64 predicted proteins | sample OliLakLV19MP9P1_FD_148649 | JGI IMG/M metagenome (GOLD analysis project Ga0163154, IMG submission 148649) | Freshwater microbial mat bacterial communities from Lake Vanda, McMurdo Dry Valleys, Antarctica - Oligotrophic Lake LV.19.MP9.P1 | ecosystem: Environmental > Aquatic > Freshwater > Lake >... | reverse complement strand
CCACCCACCCACCCCAACACGGAAGGAACACCACAACATGATTCAACGGAACCAACTCCGGACCGGTTTGCTCGCAGTCGGGCTGGTCTCGTTCGGCATTGCCGCGTTCGCTTGGAATTCGAACGCGGGCGAGGGCTGCAAGGCCTCTTCCGCGACCAAGGCGAGCGTGCAGGCGACCTCCGAGGGCGGTTGCGGCGCCAAGGCGACGCAGGCGTCCACCGGAAGCTGCGCAACGAAGGCCACGGCCACGCAGGCGTCGGCGGGTGGCTGCGACATGAAGGCCACGCAGGCCTCGGCCGGCGCCGGCTGCTGCGCCACCAAGGCGACGGCGACCCAGGCCTCGAACGGTGGTTCCTGCGCGGAGATGCAGAGCACGATGGCTGCGTCGTTCCCGGCGGACACGAAGGTCACGCGCGTTGTCGTTCCTGGCGGCGTCGACATGATCTTCACCGGTTCGGATCTGGCCACGATCGAGAACGCCATCTCCACGACGACGAACGCCTGCAACACGGCCGGCCGTCCGGGCGATTGCGCCACTCGCTCCTGCTCCGTCTCGCGCGTCGGCAACAGCGTGGTTCTCTCCCTCCGTGGTGAGAATCCCGAGGGTTGCTCCGCGGCGACGATGGGCGCGGGCTTCGTTCAGACCAACGGCGTCGGCGCGTGCACGAAGGACGCCTCGACGACCACGACCACTTCCGGCGGCGCTTGCGAGACCAAGAGCGCTCCGTCGCGCGTGAAGAAGATCGTCACACAGGGCTGAGTCGATTCAGGGCTGAGCTGATTCTCCGCCGCGCGAGCGGCGAGAGGACGAGATGGAAGCCCGGGGAGGTTAAACTCCTCGGGCTTCTTTCATTCCCGGAGAAATCGCCCTCAGAGGAATCGACATGCCCCTGATCTCGGTGGATGAGGCGCGCGCGCTCCTGTCGCGATACGCGCTCCCTCCACTCGCCGCGAAGACTCCGCTCGAGGACGCACTCGGAAGAGTCCTCGCGGCGGATGTCCGAGCCGACCGTGACCTGCCTCCCTTCGATCGTTCCGCGGTCGACGGCTACGCGGTCGCGTTTCGCGGCGCGTGGAAGTCGGGCGTCGAGTTTCGCGAGGTCGGTCGGATCGCCGCGGGGGAATCCTGGCCCGGAGTCCTCCGCGCAGGCGAGGCGCTGCGCATCATGACCGGCGCCCCGGCGCCACCAGGGACGCGTGGGGTGGTCATGGTGGAGCGCTCGCGGCGTACCGATCCTTCGAGCGGGGGGAACCGGATCGTCCTCGAGGGGCCGCTCGAAGGGGAACACCCGGGCTTCGCGCCACGCGGGGAGGACGCGCGACGAGGGACGGTAGTCGTGCCGCGCGACACGAAGCTCGAAGCATCGCACCTGGCGGTCTTGGCGTCGGTCGGCGCCGTCGAGATCGCCACGTTCGCGCCTGCATTGGTGGCGATCGTCTCGACGGGCGGCGAGATCGTGCCGGCTTTGAGCACGCCGCGCGCGGAAGAGATCCGCAACAGCAATGCGCCGTTCCTGCGGGCGCTGCTCGGCGCGACCGGCGCCGCGATCGTCCAGTCGATGTCGACGGCCGTCGACCAAGACCGCGCACTGGAGCGGGCGTTGGAGCGCGCGGAGGCCTCGCGTGTGGTGGTCATGACGGGCGGAGTCTCCCAAGGAGACTTCGACCGCGTCCCGCACGTTTTGCGCTCGAGAGGTTGGCGCGTGCGGTTGCACGGGGTCGCCATGCGTCCCGGCAAGCCGCTTCTCTTCGGCACGGTCGGTTCCGGCGGCGCGCGGCGCGCGGTTTTCGCGCTGCCGGGGAATCCGGTCTCCGTCTTGGCGACGGCGTGGGAGTTCCTCGCGCCGTATCTCCGGGTCGCGGCGGGCGCAGGGCGCAGGGAGAGTGGTCCTGCGCTGATGACGCCGTGGACCTGGACGGCGCGACTGACCGACTCGATCGTGCGCAAGCCGGGGCTGACTCACTTCGTGCCGGCGCGTTGCGTTCCGGGCGAGGACGGCCGATGGCAGGTGACCGCACTCGCCTGGAACGGGTCGGGCGACTTCGTGGCGGCGAGTCGTGCGAACTGCCTGGCGCCGCTCGACGCGGTGCGACCGCGTGCGCGCGCCGGCCAACTCATCCCCATCCATCCACTCTTCCGGGAGGCGTGGCATGCCGCGTGAGCGTTCGAAGTTATCGCACGTCGGGCCGCGCGGCGAAGCGAGCATGGTGGATGTCGGCGGGAAGCAGATTACCGCGCGACGCGCCGTGGCCGAGGGACGGGTCACGATCGGGCCGACCGCCGCACGCGCCGTGCGCGCTTCGGCCGTCGCCAAGGGAAACGTTCTCGAGGTGGCGCGACTCGCGGGAATCCAGGGCGCCAAGCGCACGTCCGACCTGATCCCGCTCTGTCATCCGCTCCCGCTCGATGCGATCCAGATCGAGGCGCGCCTGGTGCGCAGCGAGGTTCGACTGCGCGCCGAGGTGCGATGTGAAGGACGGACCGGCGTCGAGATGGAAGCGCTCACCGCCGTTTCCATCGCGGCGCTCACCGTCTACGACATGCTGAAAGCGATCGAGAAGGGGATCGAGATCGGGCCGATCCGCCTGTTGGAGAAGTCGGGCGGCAAGAGCGGCGACTATCGTCGCCGAGGGCGATGATCCGAGGCCACGCGTGACGATGAACCGCGAGACTCTTCTGGGCGCGGTCCTCGCGGGCGGCCTCTCCCGCCGACTGGGTCGCGACAAGGCTCTGTTGCCGGTCGACCCGACCGACCCCGAGTCGCTCAATTGGGCGGAGCGCTCGGCGGCGGTCCTCGGTCCTCTCTGCGCCGAGGTCGTGATCTGCGGGCGAGACTCCGCTCCGAGCGGCCGCCGGGCGATTCCCGATCGGCGCCTGAGCGCGGGTCCGCTCTCGGGAGTCGAATCGGCCCTCCTCTTCGGCGGCGGTCGAGCGGCTCTGACTTTGCCGTGTGATCTGCCTCGCATGACGTCCGCGCTGCTCGCTCGTCTCACGGACGATGCAGATCCCCGAGCCGAGGTCACCGCCTTCCGGCATGCCGACGGCCTCCAGGAGCCGCTGGTCGCCCTCTGGATGCCGCGGATCGCGAAGTCGTTGACGCGGTTCCTCGATCTGGAAGGTCGCGCGGCGCATTACTTCCTGGCCGATCGAGACGTTCGATGGATCGAGATCCCGCCCGAAACGGCCGACCAATTCGAGAACGTCAATACGCCTGAGGAACTGAGTCGGTGGCTCGGGTCAGAGACCACCCCGCCGCCTGGAGACACATGCGCCCCTTGATCGAACCGCTCATTCTCTCGGTCTCGGGCCGAGATCGGCCCGGCATCCTCGCGGAGCTCTCCCGTGTGCTCGCGGACGCCGGGATCGAGCTGGTCGACCTGGAGCAAGCGACGCTGCAGGACCTCTTGGCGCTGTCATTCCTCGTCGATCTGGGCGGCAATCCGCGCCATGCGCACGTGCTGCTGGAGAAGTTCTTCCCCGCGGCGGGTCGACTCGGGCTGCAGGTCGTCGCGCGCCCGATCTCGCCGGAGGAACTGATTACGCTGAAGGAGCGGGATCTCTGGGCGCTGACTCTCCTCGGTTCCGAGGCGACCGCGCAGATGGTCGCGACCGTGGCGGAGGTCACGCGACGCCACAACGCCAATGTCGTCAGCATCCGGCGCCTGGCCGAGGACGACCTGCGCGCAGCCGAGTTCCTGGTCGATGCGAGCCGCACCGCGGACGTGAACGCGTTTCGTCGCGATCTCTTCTTGGAGTGTGAGGCGGAAGGGATCGACGTCGGACTCTCGCGCGCCTCGGTCTATCGGCAGAGCAAGCGCGTCGTGGTCTTCGACGCCGACTCGACCTTGGTCGCGGGCGAGGTGATCGACGAACTCGCGCGCCGCGCCGGCGTGGTCGACCGGGTCTCGGAGATCACACGCCGCGCGATGGCGGGAGAATTGGATTTCGAGGCCGCGCTGATCGAACGGGTGGCGTTGTTGCGCGGACTGCCGGTCTGGACCCTTCGCCAGGTCGAACAGAGCCTGCCGCTCACCGCCGGCGCCGCCGAGGTGATCACCGCGTTGAAGCTGCTCGGCTACAAGGTTGCGGTGATCAGCGGCGGCTTCAGCTTCTTCACCGAGCATCTGAAGCGCGTGCTCGGCCTCGATTATGCGTTCGGCAACGAGTTGGAGATCGAAGACGGCATGCTCACCGGTCGCGTCGTGCCCCCGATCATCGGCGCGCGCGGAAAGGCCGATCTGTTGCGAGAGATCGCGCGGCGCGAAGGAGTGCCGCTCTCTCAGGTGGTCGGAGTCGGCGACGGGGCCAACGACGTCCCGATGTTGCAGGCTGCCGGTCTCGGAGTCGCCTTCCGCGCCAAGGAAGTCGCCAAGCGCGCCGCCGACGGCGCCATCCATCAGAACAGTCTTTTTGGTTTGCTCTATCTGTTGGGCCTCTCTCAGGCCGACCTAGCGGAGCTTCAAGTCGGCCAGTAACGCGCGAGCGCCGCGTGCGCGCGTTCCGCTACATCCCTCGTCCGAACTCCCACGTCGAGGAAGTCGATAGGATCGAGCCCCCCCGGAGCAGCACCCGACCTCTCAGCGACCTCATCCCCCGTCACCGACTCCACCGCCGCCCGCACGCCGTTCACCAGTCCCGCCAAGTCATACCCACCTTCCAGCGCCAGCGCGATGCGCCCTGGACAGTGCCGCTCCGCCCATCCCGCGAAGACCCCGAACAGCTCCCGGAACCCGCGCTCGGTCACCGCCATCCCGCCGAGTGGATCGAGCTTCCATGTATCGAACCCGGCCGAGACCAGGACGAGTTCGGGCTCGAACGCCGCCACGATCGGGTCGACCACGCGCCGATAGAGATGGAGGAAGTCGGCATCGCCCATGCCGCCCGGCATCGGGAGGTTGACCGTGTAGCCTTCGCCGCGGCCGACGCCGACTTCGTCGAACCAACCTGTGCCCGGATAGAAGGGATAGCGATGGCTCGAGATGTAGAGGACATCCTTGCGATCGTAGAAGGAATGCTGTGTGCCGTTGCCATGGTGCACGTCCGGATCGACGATGACCACGCGCTTCACGCCGAGATGATCGAGCGCGAACTGCGCCGCCACCGCGACGTTGTTGTAGAGACAGAACCCCATCGCCGCGCCGACTTCGGCGTGATGTCCCGGCGGACGCACGAGAGCGAAAGCCCCGTGCGATTCGCCGCTCATGACCTGCTCGACCGCCGAGAGCATCGCCCCCGCCGCCAGCCGCGCCGCCTCCGCCGAGGCCGCACTCGTGGTGGTGTCGCTGTCGAGGCGCGACGAAGCAATCCCTCGCGTCGCCTCGATCACGCGCAGATGATCCGCCGTGTGGACACGCGTGATCTCCTCATCGGAAGCCTTGCGCGGCGCCGCGAACTCCGTCCCCGCGAGCGGTCGCGCGTCGAGATCGCGATAGATCGCCGCGAGACGTCCCGGATGTTCTGGATGCCCGGGGCCAGGGTCGTGCTCCAGAAACCGGTCGGTGCGGATGAGGCGCATGGGTGGGCGCACCAGTGGGCGCGTCTGTGGTGGAGTTGGACCACTGCGAGGTGTCGGGTCGGTAGGCATGCGGCGGAGGCTACGCAAATGCGGGATGGCGGGGCCACTCGGAAGGGCGCGACGTCGACGGCTCACGCCCAAGCGCGCGGTCTGATCCGCACCTGGTGGGCGGGACGTCCTCGATGGCGCGCCCCGCTTGTGAAAAATGGTGCAACTATTGCCGGCAATAGTTGCACCATTTTTCACAAGCCACGGACGGCGCGGCGGTGGGACCTGCGGGACCCGCGCGACCCGTGCGACCCGGAGGCCCCAGCGACCCGCAGGCTCGCGCGACCCACGCGACCCACGCCATCCGCGCAAACCCGTCGTAAGCAACGCCGCGCCCGGGCGCGTCCATGAGGCCGCAATCGGGGGAGTGAGACCGGGAGCCGTCATGCAAGACACCGAAGCAGATCGGAACCTCGCGCGAAGAGCGGCGGCGGGCGACGAATCGGCGTGGCGAAGTCTCTACGACGCCACGGCCGACCGGCTCTTCTCGCTCCTGGCCTATCAGGTCGGGGACCGCGACGAGGCGCTCGATCTCCTGCAGGAAACCTTCGTGCGGGCGTGGACTCACCTCGGCAGTTACCGAGGTGACGCGCCTCTCGCGCAGTGGCTACGGCGCATCGCGTGGCATCTGGCGATGGACTGGAAGCGCTCGGCGCTGAAGCGGATCAAACGCAGCGTCGAACTGCACGAGTCCACGGCGTGGGTCGGGCCGGACACAGGCCACGTGCGCTTCGCGAGCGAACGAGCCGCGCTGAACCGCGCGCTCGCCAAGCTTTCGGGGCATCAACGTGCGGCGCTCCTGCTGCGCGAATGGGACGGACTCGACTACCGCGAGATCGCCGCCATCCTCCGCTGCAAGGAGAGCACCGTCCGGGTGCACCACACGCGAGCGCGCGAACGCATGCAAGGTCTTCTGGGTGAGAGCGGGCTTCCGGTCGCCGAGGGTCTGAAGGGACAACTGTCATGAACGAGCACTTCGATCGTCGCCGCGATCAACTCACGGAAGCTGAGAAGGCGCGCGTCTGGAAGAACCTCGAGCGCCACGCGCGAGGGGAAGAGCTGGAGCCGCTGCGGAGCGATGATCCAGCGCACGGCTCCGACGCAGACGGCTCGTCGGCGCGCCGCCGCTGGCGTTCGTGGTGGCTCGCCCCCATCGGCGCTGCTGCCGTCGCGGCCGTCTTGCTCGTGATCCTCCTCTCGGACGGTCCGGAGCCGCAGATACGCATCCAGCCGCCGGAGGCGGACACAGGCGCGATGGAGACCAAGGAGCAAGCAGTTCCGCAAACCTCGATGTTGGACTCCGAGCCCGAATCCGAATCCGAATCCGAGCCTGAGCCCGAGCCCGAGACCGCAGCCCCGGGAGGTCGCCAGGCGACGGTTCCCGTCCCATCCCCCAGTGCGGCCTCCCGGCAAGCTGCGGAAGCTCGGCCCGAAGCACCGGCACTCAGCCGCGTCGACGTTGCAGCGAAAAACGCGCCGCAGGACCCTAGGCCAGTGCTCGCCGAGGCAACCGCACCCGCGGGAAGCCGCACGAGTCGCATCGAACTGTTCCGGGGTGGAGAAGACGGAGCAGTCACAGGGAGAGTCTCGGACGCAGCCGGTAGGCCGCTCGAGTACGCCAACGTGGTTCTCGTCGCAACCCAGTTTGCCGCTGCGACGGGTCCGACCGGAGAGTTCGCGATCCGCGGCGTCCCCGAGGGGCTCTACACATTGCGCGTGCTCATGATGGGTTATCAGACGGTCACGGCAGAATCGGTGAGCGTGTCGACGGACGACGGAGTGCTGATCGCTGCCACCTTGGACTCGCATCCGGTGGATACGATTGCCGAGCTCCAGATCGTCGCGACGAAGGAAGTTCTCGAGACGAAGCGGACGGATACGGCCCATTCGATGACTTCGAAGGACATGGAGAGTCTACCCGCCGACGAGATCGCCGACAGGATCGGGCTGAAGGCGGGCGTCATCGTGAAGGGCGACGCGATCCACTTCCGCGGAGGTCCAGCGGGCGAGGCGCAGTATCAAGTCGATGGTGTCCAGGTGCGGGATCCGCTGGGCCGAGGGGAAGCGGGCGTGGCGTCAGCCGGGAAGCATCGAGACACCGCCACGAACCAGTCTGCGCCGACGGGAGCGCCGTCCGAAGCGCGGCGTCGGGGAGCGATCACTCTCCTCGAGAGCGACAGCGATGCGGGCACGGCCCTTCGGAACGACGAACCGTACGACGCGATGTACTTCGAGTCCGAAGGGGTGAATCCGTTCATCGATACGCGGGACGATGCGCAGTCGACCTTCGCGGTGGATGTGGATCGGGCGTCGTACACGATCACGCGGGAGTATCTGGGGCGTGGGTACCTACCGCCGCGCGAAGCGATCCGGGTGGAAGAGTTCGTCAACGCATTCGACCCGGGCTATCCCGAGTTCACCGAGCCCGACTTCCGGATCTTCGTCGACGGTTCGCCTGCGCCGTTCCGTCCGAACCATCAGCTCGTGCGGGTCGGGATCCAGGGGCGTTCGATCGACGCCGAGGATCGCAAGCCGACCGACCTGGTCTTCGTCGTCGATGTCTCGGGCTCGATGGACCGCGAGGATCGGTTGCAGACGGTGAAGCGCGCGCTGGGACTGCTGCTCGACGAACTGCACCCGAGCGACCGCGTGGCGCTCGTGGTCTACGAAACGCAGTCGCGGGTCGTGCTGCGCCCGACCTCGGTCGAGGATCGCGCGATCATCCAGAGCCACATCGACGCGCTCTCGCCGAGCGGCAGCACGAACGCGGAAGAGGGGCTGCGGATCGGGTACGAGCTGGCGCGTGAGATGCGGCGCGAAGGTCGTCAGGCGCGACTCCTCCTCTGCTCGGACGGCGTCGCCAACGTCGGACGGACTGGGCCGGAGTCGATCCTGGAGACGGTGCGCCGCGAGAGTGACCGCGGGATCTACCTCTCGACGATCGGTTTCGGGATGGGCAACTACAACGACGTGCTGATGGAGCAACTGGCCGACAACGGCGACGGCGCGGCCTACTACGTCGACTCGATCGAAGAGGCCGAGCGTGTCTTCGTGAGCGAACTCTCGGGCACGCTGCAGACCATCGGGCGCGACGCGAAGATCCAAGTCGAGTTCGACCCTGCCGTCGTCGAGCGCTACCGGCTGCTCGGTTATGAGAACCGCGACGTGGCCGACCGCGATTTCAGGAACGACGCGGTCGACGCGGGCGAGCTCGGCGCGGGGCACACGGTCACGGCGCTCTACGAGGTGCGCTTGGCTGACGATGCGCCGCGCAACCGCCGACTCGGGGTGGTGCGGTTCCGATGGGAGCGGCCGCGAGAAGACGGCGGCTGGTCGAGCGGACCGGGAGAGGTGCGTGAGATCGAGCGGCCGATCGAGCCCGCGGACATCGCGACAAGCGTCTCACGCGCATCGGCGCATCTGCGGATGGCGGCGGCGGCGGCGGAGTTGGCGGAGATCCTGCGAGGGAGCTTCTGGGCGAAGGAGCACTCGATCGATGGGGCGCTGGAGTTGGCGAAGGGGGCGGCGGGGGAGTTGGGGAGTGAAGAAGCGAGGGAGTTGGTGAAGGTGATCGAGCGGGTGAAGGAACTTGGGGTGGCGGGGCGCGGGGGAGAAGGGCGCTAGAGCGCCAAGGGTGGTTAGAAGGGGAGACGGGAGTGAGAGAGGGGACCGGGCATTTGCGGAGCAAATGCCCGGTCAACCACCACTCAACGCCTGGACAATGAAGACCTCGTCGGTGGGACCGACGAGGTCTTCGAGTGATCGGCAACTCTCGCCGTTGACGAAGACGCGCATGTGTTCACGGACTTGGCCCTGCTCGTCCACCATGCGGAACTTCAATCCTGGGTGACGACGGTCGAGGTCGTCGAGGACCTCGACCACCGTGGCGCCCGCGCCTTCCACTTCGCTGCGGCCTCCCGTGTACGACCGCAGCGGCGATGGAATCAGCACTTTCATGGCTTACTTCGCCCTCACGCCGGTGGCGACCGAATAGATCTCCGGCAGGTGACGCGCGATGTTCTCCCACTTCTCGCCCTCGTCGCGGCTCATCCAAACCTCGCCCGCAGTGTTGCCCAGATAGAGGCCGAGCGGATCGCGGCCGTCGTCGCACATCGATTGACGCATCACGGTCCAGTAGGCGTGCTCCTGGGGAAGTCCGCGGTCCTGCCGCTGCCAAGATTTGCCTCCGTTGCGCGTCACATAGCAGGCCGGCTTCCCCTCGGGACTCGTGCGCGGCCAGACGCTCGTGCCGTCCATCGGGAAGACCCACGCGGTGTCGACGTTGCGGGGATGCACAACGAGAGGGAAGCCGATGTCGCCGACCTTCTTCGGCATGTTCGCGCCGATGCGCGTCCATGTCTCGCCCTTCGCGCGGTCGAGGCGATAGATGCCACAGTGATTCTGCTGGTAGAGGCGATCGGGGTCGGCCGGGTGCATCACGAAGAGGTGCGGATCGTGTCCCCACTCTGGATCCTTCAGCGGGATGAAGTCGGCTACGACGCCGCGATTGAGCGGAGCCCAGTCGGCGCCCCCATCGCGGCTCTCGAACGTCCCGCCGGTCGAGATGCTCAGGTAGATGTGCTTCGCATCGCGCGGGTCGATCGCGATCGAATGGGTGAGGAGGCCATCCGCCGAGCCGCCGTCTTTCATCCAGGTCTGGCGCAGCGGATGGTCGTTGAATCCCTTCACCTCGTCCCAGGTGTCACCGCCGTCATCGCAACGGAAGAGTCCGTCGGGTGAAGTTCCGGCGTACCAGACCTTCGGCTGCGAGCTGAGTCCCGGGGTCAACCAGAAGACGCTCTTCACGGCGCGGCCCGTCTCTCCTTCGGCCGCCTTCGGGAAAGCGGGCGGGCGCGACGCCTCCTTCCAGCGCTTGCCCCAATCGGTGGAGCGGAAGACGGTCGGGCCGAGGTGGCCGGTCTTCGCCGCGATCAAAAGCGTGCGCTGATCCCGCGGATCGAGCAGGAAATGCTGGATGACATTGCCGAGGAAGTGCGGGCCAGTCACCTGCCACTTCCGACGGTTCGCATCGCCCGTCAGGACGAAGGCGCCCTTGCGCGTTCCGACCAGCACGACCGGAAGCCCCTTCGGAGCGCTCTTCTTCGCGACCGGGTTCTTCGATGCGGACTTCTTCGCCGCAGGCTTCGCCATCGATGGCTCCTCGGGCGGCCGGGGTGGAGGCACACGACGCTCTGGCCGCCTTCGATCGTGTGCACAAGCACCCCGTGGGATCCCCGGGCCGAACGAGGCAGTGCGCGGGGGATGCTAAGACGACGAACGACCGCTCGCAAGCGGCTCTCGAGCGGCTCGCACGTGACTCGCAAACGACCAGCCAGCGCGCGTGGGAGGATTCCGCTTGCCGCCGACGCCCGCCTCCGGGAAGGATGCGACGCGATGTCACGCGTGGCGCTCCTCCTCGGCGGTCTCGTCGTTCTCCTGGCCCCGTGGCTCCCGTATCACGGGTCGCTCCGCAACGGCTTCGTCTACGACGACCGGATCGCGATCGAGGAGAACGAGCGCCTCCACTCGGTCGAGCGGGTGAGCGAGATCTGGCGGACCGAGTACTGGAACCGGCCTGAACTGCCGTCCCGTCTCTATCGGCCGCTCACGCTGACGGCGTTCGCGTACGAGTGGAAAGGCTCGAGCGGCGCGCCCTCGGCCTTCCACCGGACCAACGTGCTCGCGCATGGCGCGGTCAGCGCGCTCGCGTACCTGTGCGTCGGCCTGCTCCTGATGGCCGCGCCGCGCGGGGGATCGTCCGCGCGCGCGAACCAGAATCGCGCCGCCTGGATCGCGGCGTTCCTCGTGGGGCTGATCTGGGCGCTCCATCCGATGCATAGCGAGGTGGTGCTGGCTGTCGTCGGCCGCGCGGAGCTGCTCGCGACCGGATTGGGGCTGCTGGCTCTGCTGGCGGCGAGAGTCGTATGGATGGCGCGGAGTCCGGCGCTCGCGATGGCCGCATGGGGGATGGCGACCCTCGCCGCCGCTGCGGCCTGCCTGGCCAAGGAGAGCGCATTCCTCTTGCCGTTCCTCGCGGCGATCCTCGGTGCGGCCGACCTGCCGGCCCGCGCGGCGCTGTCTGGGTCTCGCGCCGGGCGTCGCTCTTGGGGCGAGGTGTTGGCCGGCGGGCTCCAAGCTGCGTTGCCGCTGGCGCCGGGCGTGCTCTTCGCCTTCGCCCTGCGAGCTTGGGTGCTGCGCGACACGCCGGCGCCGATCCTCGCCTTTGCCGACAATCCGCTGGTCGGCTCGCCGCTGATTCCACGCGTCGCAACCGCGCTGGCCGTGTTCGCGAAGTATGTCGGGCTCTTCGTCTGGCCGAGTCTGCTCACGCCTGACTATTCGTACGGAGCGCTCGAGCCGATCGGCTTCGGTTCGCTCGGGCCATGGATCGGACTCGCGCTCGTCGTCGTCGGTCTCGTCGTGTGGGCGCGCGGCGTGCGGAGCGCCGATCCGCTCGCTCGTGTGGCCGCGTCGGGCGCCGGCTGGGCCGTGCTCACGCTGCTGGCCGTCTCCAATCTGTTCGTCTTGCTGGGAACGCTCTTCGCGGAGCGACTGAGCTACCTGCCCGCGCTCGGACTGGCGCTCCTCCTCGCCGCGGGACTCGCCGCTCTCGCGCGTGCGGCGCGCAGCCTCTGGGTCCTCGGTGGCGTCGGCGCGCTCCTGCTTGTCTTGTCGGGACTCGGCGTGCGGGTGGGACAGGCGCGCACCGAAGCGTGGCGGACGAACCTGTCGCTCTTCGAGCGAGCCACGAAAGACCAGCCGAAGAGTTTCCGCGTCTGGACCGGACTGGGAGAGTCGCTCATGAACGACGGCCGACCCGACGAGGCGATCGAGCCGCTGCAGCGCGCGCTCACGATCTTCGACGGCTTCGGCGCGACCCACTCGTGCCTCATGTCGATCTACTACGACCGCGGCGAGTGGGAGCTGGCGCGGCGCCACGCGCTCCGCTTGCGCGAGATCGTGCCGGTCGATGCGAAGTCCCGCTTCGTCTTGGCGGACCTGGCGCAGCGCGAGGGACGACTGGACGAGGCGAAACAGCTCGCGGACGAAGGCATGTCGCTGGACGCGGACTACCTGCCGCTCGAGCTGGTCTTGGGTCGCGTGGCCAGCGGACAAAGACGCGACCGTGACGCGGTCTCGCACTACGCGCGAGTGGTGCGGGAGAATCCGCAGCTCATCGCCGCGCGCGCCGAGATGGGTCCCTCGCTCGTGCGGCTCGAGCAGTGGAGCGACGCGGTGGAGAACTACCGCGTCGTCGTGGAGCAGCAGCCCGATTGGTCGGCGCAGAACTACTTGGCCTGGTCGCTGCTCCAGCTCGTTCGCGCGCAACCGGGCCGAATGGAGCGCGATGCTCTCTTGGGAGAGGCCGAGCTCGCCGCCCGAGCTTCGGTCGCGGCCGCGTCCCCCGAACTGCAGCGGTATCCGCTCGATACGCTGGCGGAAGTGCTGATCGAGCGAGGCGTCACGGACGCGGCGGCCTCGATCCTCTCGAAGCTCGCCGCGGAGTATCCGAACGAAACGAAGTTTCGTGAGCGACGGCGCGCGCTCCGGTCGCGCTGATCACCACGCGCGCGCAGCAATCTCAGCGCGCCCAGAGCTTCTTCCACCAGATCGGATCGGAACGCGGCTCCTGGATCCAGTTCGGCGGATAGCCCGACTTCCGGTGGATCTCGCCGATGTCCCATCCGGTCAACGACGCCAATGTCTCCGCCTCGCGCGCCATCCGATGGCGCAGCTCGGTCCGGTAGCGATCCCCTTCGGGACAATCGCAACGTCCGGTGTAGGGGTGACGCAGGATGTACCGCCCCTGGAAATTCGTGCGATCGCCCGTCTCCTGGAAGACGAGATCCTCGGGGAAGTGCGCGGCGTCGTAGCGCACATGCAGTCGGGAGACGAACACGTCGCTTGCGCCGCCTGGATTCGGCGGCATCGGCCGAGGCGCGCGCTGGGATCCTTGTCCGCCGTCGTCCAACCAGAAGACGCCGAGCTCCTGTAGTTCCGCGTTCGTGAGCGGATCGGCGGCGCAGGGATCGCACCACCCCATGTCCCAGGCGTATTCCAGGAAGACGGTTCGCATCCCTTCCTTCTCGACCTGGCGCGTGAACATGGCGCGATAGAAGTCGGAGAACTCTTCCTTCACGTAGATCGGGATCTCGGCGTCGCTCGGAAGGCGCACCGTGCGGTAGTTCGTCGTCTCGACGCGACCGGTGCGGGTCAGCGCGTAGACGAAGAGTTCCTGCGCCCCGTCGGCGTTCACGATGCCCAGCCGAATCGGCAGCATGAAACGGGCGTGCTCATAGGCGATCTGTAGCGGCCGGAGGTTGGCGAAGCCGAGGCGATCCATCTCGGCCAAGTTCACCTTCGCGACGAAGAAACGCATGCCCTGCTTCAGGTAACTCCCGAGGACACGCGACGCGCCTTCCGGGACCTTGTAGCCGTTCTCGCGCAGCCATGTTTCGAGTCCGTCGCTCTCCCGCGCCGAGAGGATCAAGATGTCGTACTCGCCGACCGTGTAGCGGGCCTCGATCGTGACGCCGAGCGCGTTGGCGCGACCCGCTTGGTCGGTCGATTTCATCGCGCCCCACGTGGACAACTGGGCCTCGGCGCGGACCCTCGGCGAACAGGGATCCTCGTCGAAGTATTCCACCAGCCGCGGCGCCGTGTAGGCGTCGAGATGTTCCACGATGGCCGCTTCGGTCACGTGGATCTGTCCCTCTTCCAGGAAGGTCGGCGTCGGCACGACGATCGCGAACTCGGTCAGATCGCCGCGGTAGTCGTTCATCATCGTCATGACCGTGCGGTCGCCATCCCGCACGAGCACGACTTGTGAGGCTTGGTTGAAGAGCTTCGTATCGGCTTTGCCGACGTAGAACCCGCAGAAGGCGAGCGCGCTGCTCGGCGCCAACGGGAACAGTGCGGCGAGCAGAAGGATGGCGCCGACGGAACGGCGCTGGCGGGCCGATCCGCGGGAGCGTGCATACGACAGAGGAGACACGGCGACCTCCGGGGTTGCGGACAACGGACGATCGCCCGACCAGACGTAGCGGTCCGCAGGGAGAAGGCGATCGATGAGAGGGACGAGAACAGAGCAGACGGCGAGCGACCAGAGCAGACCGTTGGTGCGGAAGAGACCGAACTGCACGAAACCAGCGCCCGCCGCGACCAGGCAGGCGAAGAGGATCCGGCCGAGACGCGAGTTCGGCGTTGTCTTCGGATCCGAGATCATGAAGAAGGTGAAGATGAGCAGCGCGCCGTTCTCCAGTTGATGGAGCGGGATCGTCGGCTTCGTCCCGAGCCAGAGCATGCGACCGAAGAGGACCGAGGCCCAGGCCGCGAGGAAGGCGAGTGAGACGTCGGCGCGCGCCGCGCGGGTGACGACGAGCGATCCGCCGGCCGCCACGGCGAGCGCGAAGAAGGCGAGGCTGCCCCACTGGCCTGGCGAGACCCAGACCCGCTCGGTCAGGAGCAGCCCGAGCACGATGGCGAAGTTGGTCGGGTTGAAGAGATGCTTGTCTCCCACGCGCAGCCAGAATTTGCTCGCGATCGCGGCGAAGGCGAGACCGATCGCCCACAGCGGTTCGTTCGTGCGCAGCAAGAGGCAGAGGGAAAGTCCGGAGATGAGCGCGCTCCGCGGCTCGAAGCGCGCTTGACCGTGCGCGCGCGTCAGCAGCCACTGTGTCCCCAGCGCCGTCGCCAAGAGGATGGAGGCGATCGACGGGACCACTTCGAGGTGGAGACGCGTCACGCCGTAGACGAGCAGCGAGCCGAGACAGGCGATCTGGTAGTGACGCGGATCTCGCAGCAGTCGGATGAGCCAGGCAGGTCGCGCCATCGGTCCTCCCTTCAGCGCGAGCCCCGGACCTCCCCGGAGCGTCGGGGAGCAGGACGCACGCGCGAAGGCGATTGCTTACTCCGAAGGTCCCACGGGAAGCGCGATCGTCTCCCAACGCCCCGACTGCGCGCAGGCGAGCAACAGGTCGACCATCAGCCCATAACTCTCGATCCCCGCGGTCTGCGCGTTCGTCTTCAGGTAGGCGTCGTTCAGCCGCGACGCGACCTCCGCGGTGGCGCCCTCATGGCGATCCCAGAAGTCGCGGATCGCACGTCGATCGGCCCGCGGTCCGCGGTCGAGCGCGCGCCGCGAAAGCGCGACCGCGGAGTCGGGCGCGACGCGATGGTAGGCGCGCAGGGCGGAACCGTAGGCGTGGAGCGCCGCGCTGTAGCGGATGGCGGGCGAGCCGGCGCCGCGACAGGCGAGCCACGCGATGAAGTTGGCCTCGTCTTCCGGCGCGACGCCGCGTTGGTGCGCCATCTCGTGCGCCATCGTGAACGGGAGGGCGGCGTCGGGCGGCTCGCGGTTCACGTGCGGCTCGCCGGTGAAAGGAATATAGATGCCGCCGATTCCGGCGCGCGTCATCCAACTGCTGGCCAGAGGCGGGAAGCGCGGCGGCGCGAAGTCGATCGCGGCGATCGACGGCGTGATCCTGGCGTGCGCCTGCGCCAACTCCTGCGCGATGACGGTGCGCGGCAGCGAGCAGCGCGAGCCGACGGCGGTCGGGATCGAGTCGGGACCGACGAATCGAGCCGAGTCGATTTCGGCTTCGACGATCGCTTCGCGGTACGACGCGTTGGCCTCGACCGCCAGCCGACGCACCACGTCGGCCAACGCCGCGGCGTCGCGCAAAGGCTCGCTCCAGCCCAGCCGTTCCCGGAGAGGCGTGCGTGCGTAGTTGAGTCCCCAGAGCAGATGGAACGCCAGGGCCGCGAGCGCGGCAAACCGGATGAGGCCGGTCAGCCGTTGGAGCCAGGAGGCGCCGCGCACGCGGGGCGCCTCCTGGAGCGCTGCGCGACGGAGACGTCCGTCGACCGCGCGCAGCAGCCGGACCGCCGCGATGCCGGCGAGGACGAGCAACAGGAACTCCGCCACGCTGCTGGAAAAACGCCGCGTTCCCCAGGCGAGGAACGCGGCGATGCGCGGAAACAACCAGCCGGCATAGAACTGTTCGACGGCGCCCGGGACGAGACCCGCCAACCAAGGGAGCGCGAGGGCGACCGCGAGGAGCGCGGTCCACCCGAGCAGCGAACCCCGGCCGGCGTGCGCGCTCACTTCTGGTAGTAGGAGAGCGCTTCCGGCATCCACTTCTGCAGGTCGCGCACGCGATTCGCGGGATCGGGGTGCGTGCTCAGCCACGCGGGCGGACGCGCGCCTCCCGCTGCGTTCATCCGCTCCCAGAAACGCGGCGCCTCTTGCGGGTCGTAGCCCGCCTTCGCCATGTAGATCAGACCGATGCGGTCGGCTTCGCTCTCGTGGTTGCGACTGAACGGAAGCAAGATCCCGACCTGTCCGCCCATTCCGTAGGCCGCGAGGATCAACTGTCGAGACTGCGGGCTCTTCTCTCCGAGCAGCGCTTCGAGACCCATGCCGCCGATCTCGAAGGCCAGACCGTTGGTCATCCGCTCCGAGCCGTGTCGCGCGACGGCGTGCGCGATCTCGTGACCCATCACGACGGCGAGTCCGTCGGCGTTCTGACAGACAGGAAGGATGCCGCTGTAGACCGCGACCTTGCCTCCGGGGAGGCAGAACGCGTTCACCTGCTTGTCGTCATCGATCAAGTTGAAGTCCCAGACGAACGAGGGCTCGTTGCTGACCTCGGCCAGGGCGCGACCCACGCGGACGACGCGCTCGTAGTCAGGGCCTGACGTGATGATGCGGTTCTCGGTCAGCACCTGCTGGTAGGCGTCAGCGCCGAGCGCGTTGGCCTGGCCGTCGGGGATGAGGTTGAGCGCCGAGCGGCCGGTGACCGGCACGGTCGAGCAGGCGGCGGCGAAGAGTGAGAGGCCGAGCAGGGCGAGCACGAGTCGAGAGAACGACGCGTGGTTGAGTCGGAAGGGAGTCATCTGCAGGATCCTCCATCACTGGAATGTTTCATGCGCGGCGTGACGCTCAGAATCGATGGCGTCGCCGCTCCTGGTGCTGCCGGTGTGCTCCCTTACCTGTTCGCAAGAATCACCCATTGCGCGCGGTCGCGTCCAGGCTCGCGCCGCGCGGCTCGCGCCGCGTTGACCCCGCGCGCGCGCCTTCGCTACGGTCCGAGGCCATGACGCTTACCCATTCACCCCGCGCTTTCCGCACCGCCGCCGCGGCCCTCACCGCGCTCGCGCTCGCCGGCTTGCACGGCGGATGCGCCACCATCGGGCGGGATTTCCCGGCGGAGCAGGTCTCCGCGATCAAGACGCGGGACCTGGTCGTGACGTTCGACTCCAACGGCCACGTCAGGTCGTACACGTACAACTCGAACTTTGACTGATAACTGGAGTTTTCGTAGTGAGTTACGGGCGACACGGATCGGGCGTCGACCGATGACAGCGCGCCCACTCCGCCTCCTTTTCGTCTGCGTCGAGAACTCCAATCGCAGCCAGATGGCCGAGGCGTTTGCGCGGCTGCACGGTGGTGATCGCGTCGACGCGAGGAGCGCGGGCTCGCGCCCGTCGGGGCGCGTGAATCCCAAGGCGATGGCTGCGATGCGCGAACGCGGGTACGACCTCACGACGCACCGTTCTTCCGGACTCGACGAGGTCGGGACCGACGCGTTCGACGCGGTGGTGACGATGGGCTGCGGTGACGCCTGCCCGCATGTGCCGGCCCGCGTGCGCGAGGACTGGCAGATCCCGGACCCGCGAGATCTCGACGTCGAAGGCGTGCGCGCAGTGCGCGACGAGATCGAGCGTCGTGTGCTGAGTCTGCTCGATCGCCTGGCCCCGTCTTGACACCGTTGCTGCGGCGCCCGTAGCGTCCCTCACGTTCGACATGCACCCGGAGTGCGCGCGATACACATCGTGCGCTCGACCCAGTCGAGAGACATCGCCTGGGTCGAAGGGAAAACGGTGAAAGACCGTTGCGGGCCCGCCGCTGTAATCGGGGACCGGTTTCGCGAAAGCCACTGAGGATGCGATCTCTGAGGGATCGTGCTTCGGGAAGGCGCGAAGCAGGGTAGATCCGAGAGCCAGAAGACCTGCCGGAGTGCGCTGTTCGCAGGCATCCCTTTCGTGGAGAGGAGGGAACTTGCACTTCGGTCGTCCCCGCATTCCGCGGGGCGGGCGCATTGCTGCACTCGCTGTCCTCGGCGCACTGGCCGCACTGACTCCGCCCTCGCTCGCCGCCCCCATCGACACCGTTCGCGTCGCCGCCGACCGGCTCACGCCCGAGGAAGTGCTGCGTCTGCGACTCGGCTCGGCCTCGTGGATCCCGCTCGGCGCCGCCGCGCCCACTGGTCGAGACTTGGGCGAGTTCCTCGATCGCTCGGTCGGCGTACACATCCACCGGCTGGGCGGCTTCGGCGCGCACAGCGTTGCGTCGGTGCGAGGCAGCACCGCGGGTCAGGTGAAGGTTTGTCTGGACGGCGTTGCGCTCGGCGCGGCCGGCGAGGGGGCGATCGATCTCGCGTTGCTCCCGCTCGCGGCGCTCGATCATGCCGAGGTGTACCGCGGCGCGGAGGCGTTCGCCTTCGGCGGCGCGCCGGCCGCGGGCGTCATCCAACTCGTGACCCCGACCGGTCCGACGACGCCGTGGCGCGCGGCGATCGGCGCCGGGAGCTTCGGTTCGCGTGAGCTCCGCCTCACGGGCGGCGGCGCTCTCGGTGGATGGCGCCTCTTGGCCGCGGGCGGACACCGGACCAGTGACGGCGACTTCCGTTACCTCGATCGCAACGGGACGGTGCAGGGGAACACCGACGACGATCGCGTCGTCGGACGCGAGAACAACGCCTTCGACGAGACCTCGGCGCTCGGCAAGATCAGCGGGGATCTCCGCGCTCTCGATCTCGCAGGCGTGCGGCTCGGCTACACGGCGCTGCATCTCACGCGCGACGCCGGCGTCCCGGGACCGGAGAACGTGCAGACGCGCGAGACCAGGAACCGATACGCGCGCACGCGCCATCACCTCTCGGCGGCGAGCGGGGCGGGCGCCGGGTTCGACGTCGGTCTCTCGGCCCATCAAGAGAATGCGCGCGATCGTTTCGACAATCCGTCGGCCGAGGTCGGTCTGCTGGCGACGCGCGGCGACGCCCGCACCCGCGAGCGTGGATTCGACGCCTCGGTGGGATGGGCCGGAGAGCTCGGCGCGCCGGTCACGGCGACGGTGCGCGCGCAGAGGAGCGAGGAGCGACGTCGCTCGGTCGATCGCCTGCGCGCCAACGCCGGCGAGGAGCACGAGCGCGCCACGCGCACCTGGATCACCGCGGCTCGGACGCAGTTCGGGCGACTGCACGTCGGTCCCACCTACCGCTGGTACCGCGCGGCCGATGACTTCGCCGTCACTTCGTTCGGCGCGACCTCGGGGCGAGCGTCGCATGTGACCCGCTTCGAGCATGTCACCTGGGGGGCGCGCTTCGATCTCGGTCGCGGCTTCCATCTGGAGGGATCGCGCGGCCGACTGCTGCGCGCGCCGAACTTCGCCGAGCTGTTCGGTCTCTACGGACTGCAGGACGGGAACGATCGTCTGCGGCCGGAGCGGGGGCAGCAATGGGACGCCGGGTTCTCGGGCGCGTCGGCCTCCGCGCGGCGTCGGTTCGAGGCGGTCTACTTCGAGCGAATCGTCCGCGATCAGATCTCACTCCTGCAGAACAGCCAGCGCACGGTGAAGGCGCAGAACCTCGATCGCGCCTGGGTGCGAGGCGTGGAGCTGAGTGCGACCTCAGGCTTCGACCTGCCGGCTCAGGTTCGGCTCGACAGCCAGATCGCGGCCACCTGGCAAGAGGCGCTCGATGTGGGGCGCAGCCGCACCTATCGCGGCAAGCGTCTGCCGAATCTGCCGGAGCGCGAGGCGGTCGCGACGACGGAACTCGCGCGCTCAGGCCTCACGGCGCACTGGACGGTCGACGGCCGCTCCGACGCCTACCGAGATCGGTACAACACCGAGGGGAAGCGCACGCCGCCGTATCGCACGCACGACCTCGGGCTACGACTCGCGGTCGCGCCGTTGCGATCGCTCCTCTCGTTCGAAGTTCGCAACGTCGGCGACGTGCGGGTGCAGGACCTGGATGGGTTCCCGCTACCGGGTCGCTCTTACTGGATGGAGGTGAGATGGGACGGAAGATGAGGCAGACGGAGCTTGGGGCGAGAGGGCCTTTCTCGCGGCTAGCGTGGGTGGTCGGGCTCTCGAGTTTGGTGATGGGGGGAGTCGACGCGGCTTTGCCGCGACGACTACTGGCCGACGAAATCGTCGGGCTGACGACCGACTTCTCGACGGGGTCGGTCACGACGATCGGGACGACGGCGCCGTGGAATACTCAGATCGACGTGGCGTCGATCTGTTCTGATCCGGTGGGGCGCGCGTTCGGCGATCGCGTCTACATCGTCGGTCGTTTCGGATGCGACGCGATCCAGGTCTTGAATCCATTCAACGGCTATCAGACGCAGATCGAGTTCGCGGTCGGTTCGAATCCGCAGGACATCTGGGTCTTGGCGCCGAACCGCGCCTACGTCTCGTTCTACGAGTCGAACACGCTGCTCGAGGTGAACCCGCAGACCGGAGCGACGCTCGGCTCGATCTCGCTCGCCCAGTTCGCCGATAACGACGGCCTGGTCGAGATGCATCGGATGTTCGTCCACGGGAGATATCTCTACGTGCAGTTGCAGCGGCTCGACCGGGGCCAGTTCCCTTACGTTCCGGTGGCGCCGTCGATGCTCGCGGTGGTCGATCTCGTCACCGAGACGCTGGTGGATGTCGACCCCGGCTCACCCGGGATGCAGGCGATCGCGCTGACGGCGACCAATCCGATCGCTCCGATGGCGATCGATCTCACCTCCGGCGACCTCCTCGTTCCTTGCACCGGCGCTTTCGGCGTGATGAACGACGGGGGCATCGAGCGCGTCGATCTCACGGACTGGGAGTCGGACGGCATGTGGCTCTCGGGTCCGGCCATGAACGGCGACCTGGTCGACTTCTCGACCTGGTCGGCCACGCGCGCGTTCGTCATCGTGTCGGACGCTTCGTTCAACACGGCGCTGCATCTGATCAACCCGAGCACCGGCGTGAAGGGAGCGGCCGTCTTCGCGCCCGGCGGGTTCACGCTCAGCGACTGCCTCACCCACCACAACGGCTCGCTCTTCGTCACCGACCGCGACTTCTTCGATCCGGGAGTGCGCGTCTTCTCGGCCGAGACCGGCGCGCCGCTGAGCGGACTCGTACCCACCGGTCTCCCGCCGTTCGAATTGTTCGTGCGTCCTGATTTCCCGTCGGACGTGGCGGACGCTCTCTCGACTCCTCGCGGCTCGCTCTTCGCCGCGCCGCCGTGGCCGAATCCGTCGAGCGGAGAGGTGCGACTGCGGGTGGCGGAGGGAGCTTCCGTGGCGCGAATCGACGTGCTCGATGCGCTGGGGAGGAGAGTGGCGTCGTTGGAGGCTTCGCGCGGCGGGATGGTCCGGTGGGACGGGCGGAGTGGTGCGGGACGAGAGGTGGCGGCGGGGGAGTATTTCTTGAGGGCGGCTCGCGCCGATGGTGGAGGGGAGAGTGTGAGGGTGTTGGTGGTGAGGTAGGGCGCGAGCTCCAGGTTGGGGAGAGAGAGGGTGAGGGAACGAGCCGCCGCTGAAGGCGGCGGCTCGTTTCATCCTCCCAGCGAGAACTCCGAGATCGGCACCCGGACCGTCAGACGCATCTCTCGCGCCTGCTCCTGGAATCGCTCCGTGCCGAACATCAGGAGCCCGACCGCGGCGCGCGGGAAGAACATCCCTCCGCGCAGCGCGACGAAGATCTTCTCGTCGATCGTCCAGTCGATGCGTGCGTCGATCTCGCTCCCCAACTCAGTGGAAGGAGCGCCGCCATACTCGTCGGCGGAGATGCGGCCGTCCGCGTTGAGATCGCTCCAGCGTTGCAGCGCCTCGGTGGAACGCAGCATCGAGAACGATCCGAAGACGCGCAGGTTGTGCCGCAGCCGGATCGCCGCGTGCCCCTGGTACACCTTCGTGTTCTCCAGCCCGCGATATCCGCGGAAGCGCGACGCTCCCAGGCCGCCCGGCGCGATGCCTTCTTCGTCGGAGGAGATCGTGTCCTCCCAGATCTCGGTCAGATAGAAATAGCCATCGGTGCGAAGGCCGTTGATGTTCCCCTCGCCGGTGCGGGGATCGGGATCGCCCGAGCCCATGCCGATCGTCCCGCCCAACTCCAACCGCGAGCCCACGACCGAGAGGCGTCCGTAGAGATTGCTCCCGGTCAGGTCACCGTTGTTGATGTCGAGTCGCTCGCCCGGGCCGGAGTCCAGATTCTGCACCCGGTCTTTGCCACTCAACTTGTCGTACTCCAGCTCGAGGCGAAGCGGCCCGCGCCGTCCGCTCAGCGCGACCCCCATCACCGTCGCCTGCGAGATGTTGGGACGGAAGCGCGCCTGCGAGTAGTCGAGCCCATCGGGGAGGAGCGTGGCGCCGTCGGCGTTTCCACGGTCGAGGTAGTAGGCGTAGAACGGATTGAAGGTGAAGCTCTCGCGTTCGGTCTTCCACTCGGCCAGATAGAGATCGGCGTCGCGGCCGTCGCCTCCTCCGCGCGAGGTCGCGTTCGCGTCGCTCAGACCGTCGGCGCCTTCCATCTCCTTTGCGAAGGCGAGCTGCAGCGCGGAGTTCCGACCGAAGTCGCGATAGATCTGGAGGCCGGGCGCGTTGGCGTCGAGGACGAGCGAGTGTCCCATCCCGAACCGCTGGCGGCCCAGGTACCACCGCGTGCGCGAACCGTGATGCTGGTAGGAGAGGTAGGCCCACGAGACTCGCATCTCGAAGAAGCGACGGGAGCGAGGCGAGTCTCCGTTGGCTTCGTTCGGCGTGTCATCGAAGCCCCAGAGGCCCGAGGCGAAGGTCGTCCGCAGATTCACGTTCAGATCGTCCGACAGGATCAAGCGCGGATAGAGGCGCAGCTCTTGGGTCCAGAAGGCGTCGAAATCGCTCACCGGGGCCGGCAGCACGGTCGACGCGCCGAGAGAGAAGTTCTTCTGCGCGAAAGTGGAAGTGGTGAACTCGCCGCGCAAGGTCAGTCGAGAGCGCGGACCCGGCGCCGCCGGCGCGCTGGACGGGGGCGTCTTCTCCGTTTCCGGCGCGGAACTCTGCGCGTCCGCCTGGAAGGCGGCGAGCGCGGAAAACGTCATCGCGATCGCACTCGCCAGCGCCACGGCGCCGAAACGGCCGCCATCCCTCGGCTCCGACATGGGCACTCCTTTGCCGCGCATCACTCCCTGAATCCCTGGGTCAGACAGGCCCGGCGGATCTTACTCCCGCGCTTCGTTCGACGGCGAGCGGCCGGCCCCAGGTGGCGAAATCGTCGTCGTAGCTGAGCAGGATCCACTGGCGATCCCGCGACAGACTCTGCAGCGAGCTGCGCAGTCGCACGCGCCGAGTGGAGTCGAAGTGGACGAACGGGTCGTCGAAGACGAGCGGCAGCGGGACCGCGCCGGCCAGGAGATCGGCCAGCGCCAGACGAACCGCCAGCACCAACTGGTCGCGCGCCCCTTGCGAGAGCTGCTCCATCGCGAGCGGCGCGCCGTTGGACCGCCGGAGCGAGAGACCGAAATCGGCGGCGATCTCGACCGAGCGACCGGTCGTGCCGGTCAGCTTCTGGAACGACTCCGTGATCTTCGCCTCCAACTCTCCGCGGTACTCGGCTTGATACTCGTGCGCCGCCTCTGCGACCCAACGGTGGGCCAAGCGGACCCCCTCGATCTCGCGCCGCAGTCGCGCCAGCTCCGCCTCGCCGCTCGCGATCTCCAGCTCGACGTGCGCCAGGTTGGCCGGACGCGCTCCCTCCAGCGACGCGCGTGAGCGGAGGATCCGGCGCGTGTTCTCTTCCTCGGTCTCTCGCGCCTTCTTCTCGGCGTCGAGCGACTGCTGTTCGCGCATCGCCAGATCATGCAACCGCTGCGCGCGCTCCAAGGGATCGGTCAGGTCGCGTGCGCCGGCCAAGAGGGGCTCGCGCTCCTCCAGGCCGCTCAGTTCGAGCACGACCGCGCCGAGCGCCGCGCGCTCCTCGATTTCCTGCGCGGCGCGTTGCGCCTCGGTTTCCAGCCCCAAGGAACGGAGCAGGCGCTCCGTCGAAGTCGTCTTCTCTTCCAATCGCTGGCGGGCCTCCCGCGCCGGTTGCTCGAGCCCGCGCTGCGCGCGCGCCCACTCCTCGAGCGGCTCGGCCGGTCGATCGCACGGCCAGACGGCGCGCACCGCTTCCCACGCCTCCGACTCCAGGCGCTCTTCGGCCACGCTCGCGGCGTCCTCCGCCGACGGATCGGGCAGCGCCGCCAATTGCAGTCGCGATGTCTGGAGTTGGCGCTCGACCGCGGCGGCTTCTCCCTGGAGCTCGATGACACGGGCCGGATCCGACGCGAGCGTGAACGGCAGGTACCGTTCCCGCAGTCGCTCGACTGAGTCCGCCCCATCCTCTTCGACGCGCAGCCGCCTCGCCTCGTCGTCGAGCGACTCCAACTTGTGGCGCAGTTCCTCGGCCGCACTCTCGTCCTCTCGCCAGCGATCCCAAGAGGAGGGATCGAGCGACTCGAGCCACGCCGCCATCTCGCCCAGGGTGGCCGGCGGGTCGGTATCGGGGGAGAGGCGCGACACAACGCCGGGGGCGACCAGATCGCGCGCCACGGCGGGCAGCCGCTCGACCAAGACCTCCTCCCAGTCCGAGACCGCGACGAGGCCCAGACGCGAGCGCAGCCGCTGATCCCGCTCGCTCGAGAGACGCTGGGTCTCCTCCGCCAGAAGCCGCCACCGCTCCTCGAACGTCGCCAGCTCTGTCGCCGTCATCTCACGGAACGGACCGAGACTCTGGCGCAAGGAGTCCATGCGCACGGCCAGGCGCTTCTCCTCCGCACGCAGCTTTTCCATCTGGGAGCGCAGCGCCTCGACGGCCAGCAACGCATTCCCCTGCTCGCCGTCGGGAGCGGTCTGCGCCGACGTCTCGGTCCTCACCGCCCCGCGGGCGCCGGCGCGATCCGCGATCGCACGGGCGCCGACGAAGAGCGCGATCGCGACTCCGGCCGCGCTCAGCCCGAGTGCGAAATTCCCATCGGCCGCGAAGTAGACGACGGCGCCTGCCAGCGCCGCGACGAGCAGACCAACCCAGATCGGGATCGCGGCGAAGCCTCCCCCGGAGGCGGACGAGCGGGTCGAGACCGAGGGGCGCACCGAGCGCTCTTCCGCCGCCGCCAGTTCCGCCCGCGTCTCGCGCAGTCGCCCGCCGGTCTCACGTTGTGACTGCTCTAGCTGATGTTTCTCACGCAGCAGTTCGAGACGCCCCTCGGACTCCAGGAAACGCTCCCCTTCGGTCGCGCTCTCGATCTCCAGTCGCCGCGCCTCGATCTGGCGCAGGCGCTGCAGGTCCTCGGTGATCGCGTGGGCGGCGCTGCGCAACTCCTCACAACGATGTCCCGTCGACTCGACGCTGGAGAGCCGGGCGCGCATCGATTCGATTTCTCTCTCGGCTTCGACCCGTCGCTCCCGACGCGCGGCGCTCCGCGCCGTCGCCTCTTCGAGCCGCGCGCGCAACTCCGCCAGGTCGGAGCGTCCACGCACGTCGCCGAACTCGTTCTGGAGTCGAGCTTCCGCGGCGTTCGCGTCCAGACCGAGGCGCCTGCGCTCGGCGGCTCGCTCCATCCGGTCGTGCTTGCCGCGCTCTCGCGCCTCGGCGGCTCGCTCCAAGGTCTCCAGACGGGCCCCGAGATCCGCGGGCGCCTGGGCAAAGGCGGGGAACTCGGTGCGCAGACGAAGCTCGAGTTCCGCCCGTTCCTTGGCCAGCGCGGACGATTCGCGCCCCGCCGTCTCCGATCGCTCGACCCGCTCTCGTCGTCGCCGGCGGTCGTCGTTCGTGTCGAGCCAACGGCGCAGAACCTCGAGCCGGCCGGTGCGCTCCTCGATCGACCGCACGAGTTCCTGTCGGCGCGCGGCCGACGCTTCCAGCTCCTCGTTCTGCGCGTTGAGACCGTCGAGTTGATTCCTTCCCTCTTCGAAGTCCTGTCGCAGGCGCGCGAACCGCTGCACCGCCTGTTCGAGCAGACCGTCCTTCGTCTGGTTCACCGCCTTCGATGTGCCGGGACGCGCCACACCGAGGTCGCCGGTCGCCTTCGTCCGTTCCTTCAGACGCGCGAACAGTCGCCCCAACACTTCGTCGACGCGTGTGGCGCGGCTGCCCGAGATCAGGTGCTGCAACTCGTGGCTGAGGCTCTCGCCGTGCGTCAGCGGTTGCGCCAGGCAAAAGGTCTCCAGGAAGAGATCGAGGTCGGAGATGCCGAGCCGCTCGCGCAAGAGCCGGGCGAACGCGGAGCCGGCGGACGATCGCGCCTGCGGATTGTGCTCCCCCTCGAAGACCACCGTGCGCTGTCCGTTGCGTTCGTCGGTCCAGGTCACGCGGTGCGTGTCGAAGCGGCGGTGCAGCGTGACGCCCGTCTCGCCTTCACGCCACTCGAGCTCGCCGAAGAAAGCGTCGGGATGTCCGAAGGAGCGGAAGCGGCCGGCGCCGAAGCGAGTCGGATCGGTCACGCCGGGAAGTCCGAAGAGGACGGCGGCGATGCCGTGGGCCAGCGTGCTCTTGCCCGATTCGTTCGGCGCGATCCAGACGGCAGGCCCCTCGGGGAAGTCGAAGGTCGTCGGCTGCTCGTACGCGCCGAAGCCGGCCAACGTGAGTCGGACCCAACGCAACGACGGGGCCTTCATCGACGGGCTCACCGGCGCGATCACGGACGCACCCCGGCCGCATCGGCCACCTCAGCGCCGCCGCCGTCGCCGCCGTCGCCGCCGTCGCCGCGAAAAGCCGCCAGCCCGAAGCGCAGCGCCGCGGTGCGCGCCATCTGTTCGTCTTCGGTGGCGGCGGCGGCGATCTCCGCCTGCGCTCTGCGCACGAAGCCGCCGCGCACCGTCCGCGCCTCGGCCCACCGGTCCAGTTCGCCGACCGAGGCGGCGGCGCCGAGACTCGAGTCCTCCAGCTCCAGATGGAAGAACCAACCGCCCCAGCGCGTGCGCACTCGCTCCGAGTCCACGGGGAAGCCGGCCAGTCCGAGAAGCTTCACTCGCAGGATGCGTCCGCCGTCCTCGCGCGCGAGCGCTTCGAGACGCGAATCCAGTTCCTCGGCCGAGACCAGGCCGGAGAGATCCATCGTGACCGTCTCGATTCTGCGGCTCTCGAACGGTTCGCGGGTCGGCGTGATGCCGAGCCCGTGCGTCTCCAGCACGAGCAACGCGGCGCCGCCCGGATCGTCGAAACTCCCTCCCTCGATCCTGCCGGGATAGGCGATCCAGCCCGGGCCGAGCCTTCGCTCCATCGGTTTGTGGATGTGTCCGAGCGCCACGTAGTCGAAGCCGCTCCGGGTCAACTTCTCGGAGGTGAGCGGGATCGAACGATCGGACCAGTTCGCGTCGAGCGAGCCGTGCAGTACGCAGATCGCGCGCGCGGCGTCGGCCCCGATCTCACTCGCTTCCAGCGTGATCTCGTCGTACGGCGGCTTGCTCCGTCCCGCCACGTAGGCCATGGCGTACAGGTCGATGGCGCCGGCGCCGAAGTCCCAGGTGGCGACCCGCGTCGTCTTCGGAAGAGTGACCAACGTTCCGGGCCAGCGTGTTCCGTAGCGCCGGTAGACCGAGTCGGGGTAGCTGTACTCGTCGTGATTCCCCGGCACGGTCAGCAGATGGATCCCGGCCGGTGTCAGCGACGTGAGCTGCGAGATCGTCGACTCGATGAGCGCGTGCGGAGGATCGTGCCGGTCGAAGAGATCGCCCGCGATGATGACGCCGCCGATTCGCGAGTCGGGCGCGAGCGCCAGGGCGACGATGCGCGCCAAGACGCCGTCGGCTTCGATGCAGCGGGCCGCCGCCTTCGTCCCAAGATACTCGTGTCGTTCACCCAGGTGCAGGTCCGCGAGGTGGAGGATCCGATCCCGCATGCTCGTCGCCTCGCTCCTGCTCCGAGTCGGAGCCTCTACGACCGTCTCCGCGTGAAGCGGAACGGCACGGTGATCGTCGACTGGATCGGATTTCCGAAACGTGTCGCTGGCTGGAAGACCCATCGCCGCGCCGCGGTCAGCGCCGCCTCCTCCAACTCCTGCGTCGCGTTGCTCGATTCGACCTTCACGTTCGTGACCCGTCCCGTCTCGTCGATCGAGAAGAGCACGAGCACCTGGCCCTCTTGTCCCGCCTCTTGCGCCGCCTCTGGATAGACGGCCGCCACCTGCTCGATCGCGACCGGAGGAGTGTCGTAGTTCCGACCCCCCGCCAGATTCGGATCCAACAACTGTGCCTTCACCGCGTCCGCGTCGGCGAACGACCATCCCTCCAAGACGAACGCCACGAGCGACGGCGTGGCCCGAGGTCCGCGTAGATCCTTCGCGCCGGCGCCGAGCACGACGCCGCTCGCCGGCCACGCCTCGAGGAACGGCCTCGCCGCTTCCGCATCGAGCGCCGCCCCCCGCGCCTGATAGTCGCGCCCCTGCTCCGCATTCCCGAGGGAGAGGAGCAGGTGCCCGCGTCCCAAGAGCGAGAGGGCGTCGGTTCCCGACCTCACCGCTTCCTCGAAGAGATCGGCCGCCCGCTCCGATTCCTGGAGGCCCAGCCAGGCAAAGGCCAGATTCCGCCGGACCCGCGGACCCCACGGGGGCGCCACCACCGGGTCGCGCCCGGCCTCCAGGGTCCGGATCGCGTCGGCCAGGCGATTCGAGCGCCCGAAGTGCGCCGCCAATTCGACCACCGCGGGACCGTACCCGGCGTTGGCCGCGAGCGCCCGCTTCCACGCCGCTTCCGCCAGGTCGTCTCGCCCTTGCCGCGCATAGACGGCCGCCAGATTGCTGTGCAGGTACGGATCGTTCGGCTCTTTCGTCAGCGCCTTTTCGTACAACTGCACCGCGTCATCGAGCCGACCCATCTCGACCAAGACGTTGCCCATGTTGGCCCAGCCGTCGGTCGCCTGGGGATCGAGTTCGGTCATCTGTCGGAACGCCTCCAGCGCCTCCTTGAACCACTTCGGATCGTCGCGCCGTCCGCGCTCCATCAGGAGCTGGCCGAGGGAGAAGCGCGCGTCGGAGCGCTGGGGCTGGATCTCGACCGAGCGACGGTAGTAACGCTCGGCCCGTTCGAAATCCCCCTTCTCGCGATAGGCGTCGCCGTAGAGGAGTGGCGCCAGCGCGAAGTCGGGCCGCTCACGCAGGGCGCTCTCCAGCGCGACATCGGCGATGTCGTCGAGTCCACGATGGATCGCCTCGTATCCGTCGCAGAAGAACTGCGCGAACGGCCGCGGATTCGCGCGGACGATCTCGAGGCAGAGATTGCGCCGCTCCGGCATCTCCGGCGTCTTCGCCATCTCGATCAGACTCTGGATTTCGTTGGCGCTCGACGCGAGGCGCGCCTCGACCGCTACACCCGCTCCCGCTATTCCGACGATGATCAGCGCGATCGATGCGGAACGCGCGCCAGCCTGGATGCTTCGAGACACGATATCCTCCTCACGATTGGGCGGGTTCACGGCGCCTCATCGACGATGCGGATCGAGAAGATCGGCGACCCCTGGACGAGCGACGGCGCCAGTTCGTGGCCGCGCTCGAGCCTCCCGAAGACCGTGTATCGGCCGTCGAGATGCGGTTGATCGGAGTGCGTGAAGAAGAATTGACTGCCGCCGGTGTCTTTGCCCGAGAGCGCCATGCCGAGGGCGCCTTCCGTGTACCGCTGGCGATTGATCTCGCAACGAATCGTCCAGCCCGGGCCGCCATAGCCGTCGCCCCGCGGGCAGCCGTCCTGGAAGACGAAGTCGGGCACGACCCGGTGCCACGCGCCGCGGTCGTAGGCGCCGCGGCCGGCCAGTCGCGCGAAGTTCCAGCAGGTGAGCGGCGCGTCGCGCGAGGAGAGCTTCGCGATGAGTGCGCCCCCCTCGGTCTCGATCACGGCCCAATGATCCTTCTGAGCCCATTCCAACGCGGCCGCGATCTCCCCCGCGCCTTCGGGGTCTTCGGGGTCGGCCGCGGCGCCGCCGTCGAGCGACTGTCCGTCCACCGGCGTCTCGCCGAATCCACGCAGGACCTCTCCCGCGCGACGCCGGACGATGAAATCCGGATCGTCGAGCGCGTCGCGCGCCAACGCGCGCAGAGAGGCAACCTCGCCGTTCGCCTCGGCCAGATCGAGCACGGCCAGCCGCACGTCATTCTCCCGATCCATGCGCCGCGCGAGACGCGCCATCTTTCGCGCCAGAGTCGCCACGGTATCGCGATCGGCCGCGCTCCACGCGACGGAGCTGTCCGCCAGCGAACTCTGCAGCGCGCCCAAGAAGATCGCGCGGATGACCGGATCACGGTGCACCGCGAGAGTCGTCATCTGCGGATCGACCGAGAGCGCGGACGTCGGATCGACTTTCAGTCGGCGGCGCATCCACGGTTCGACCGCTTCTTTCGCGACCCTCGGCTCGTCGGCCAGGAGTCTCTGCAGAAGCTCCGAGGCGCGCGCGTCGGGCAAGAGATCGAGTCCCCGCACCGCCGTCGTCCGCAGGCTCCACTCGCGGCTGGCCAACAACTCCGCGGTCCACCGCGTCACGTTCGCTTCCATCGATGCGGACAGCGGCGAACCGCTCGCGGCGGCGCGCGTGAAGAGCGCCTCGAACGCCACCTGCTGCGCCCGCGTGCGCAGATCTCGCGTCGCGCGCTCCAACTCCGGCAACGCTGACTCGACCGACGTGACGACGCCCAGCGCCTCGAGCGCCGTGATGCGGACGTTCGGCGCCAGGTCCTGCAGGAAAGGGGTGATGTTGGCCAAGACCAGCGAGCGCGGCGCGCCGTCGGCCTGCGGCGCGGCCAGCGCGCGCACCGCCTCGACGCGCACACGCCAATCGGCGTCGCGAGAAAGCGCGAGGAGGGCTCGCGTCGACGTCGAATCGGCGAAGCCGCGCAGTCCTCGCGCCGCCTGGGAGCGCACGCGTTGATCGGAGTCGGCCGAGAGACTACGCAGCCGCGCCCCCGCCGCGCTCCGCGGTCCCGGCGCCAGCGCGATGCCTCCCGCGGTCGGCGTGGCGCCCGAGGCCGGGGCGCCGACGAAACGCATCAGACAGTAGGTCGCGCGCCACCGGACTTCCGGATCTTCGGCGCTCGTGAGTTCGAGCACGCGATCGAACGCTTCGGGCGCGGGGATCTGCCAGGCCGCGAGGAGCGCCGCGCCGACGACCCGCGTCGACCGATCACGGAGCGCGCGCTGACACGTCGACGGCTCCGCCTTCAGCTTTCCGAACGCCTCGACCGCGAGGGCGCGCGCCTCGGCGTCCTCCTCGTCCCCGGACTCGAGCCAGGCAGCGAGCGCGCGGGCGGCCGTCGAATCCTCGATCTCTCCCAGCGCGAAGGCGGCCGTTCGCCGCACTTCGACCTGGCCGTCCCGCAGGAGCGGAGCGAGCACGGCGACATCCGGCGGATGACCGATCCGACCGAGCGCGAGCGCGGCGCGGGCGCGGGTCGAGGCGTCGTCGGACCCGAGGAACGCGCGCAGTTCATCGGTCGCGGCGCGAGCGTCCTCGAGCTGTGTGATCCGCACCAGAGATTCAGCGGGCGCCGCGGGGGCGGCAGCGGCGAAAAGCGCGAGGAACAGGGGGGAGACGAGACAAGCGATGAAACAAGACCCGGAACGAAGTCCGCGCGGGCGGACGAAATGTGAGCGCAACTCGAAGCTCCTCCTTCCCGGTGGCGCGAGGATCGGCCCAGGCGCGACGAGCGGCAAGAGAAGAACACACTTGATCAAAGGATGCTTGCACGGCATTTTCCTAGGCTGTACTCAGGTGCTTCGGCCCTGATGGGACCGCCCCGTCGCAGCCCTCTTCCCCCCTCTGGGATGAAACCGGGAGACCCATCCGTGAGCAGTCCGCAGGAGGAAGCGCAGGCTTCCGTGGTCGAACTCGTCCGTCGGATCGTCGTGGCCCTCGTCGACGATCCTCGGAAAGTGGAATTCACGCCCGTGCTGGGCGAACGCTCGACCGTGGTCGAGATCGCGGCGCTGCCCCCCGAGGTCGGCCAGATCATCGGCCGGGCGGGACGGAACATCCATGCGCTGCAGGCCGTAGCGCAGGCGGTCGGCGCGAAGCACGGACTCGATGTCCAGGTCTTCGTCCTGGATCGATTGCGTGGACCGAGCGGACCGAGCGGATCGAGTGGCGGTTGAACCGAGAGGGAGTCGATCGATGTTGAGGTTTTGTGCGCGTCGGGCCGGGCGCCTCCTGGGCCAGATCTCCGCGGCGCTGGCGGCCGCCCTGGCCTTGTCCGTCGCACACGCGGCCGATCTGCCGGAGATGGCCGGCCCCTCCGCGGGCGGGATCTATGAGGCGATGCTCCCCAACGGCATGAAGGTGCTGATGAAGGAGTCGCACACCTCGCCGCTCATGTGCGTCTCGATCTGGTACCGCGCGGGAAGCGCGCAGGAGAGCAACGGCACGACCGGCCTGGCGCACCTGCTCGAGCACATGATGTTCAAGGGGACCGCCAAGTACGGCAAGGGGGTCTACGACCGGACGCTGGAGAGCAACGGGGCCATCAACAACGCCTCGACTTGGTTCGATCGCACCAACTATTTCGTCGTCATCGCCGCCGACAAGACCGACCTGGCGATGGAACTCGAGGCCGACCGTGTGCGCGGCGCGCTCTTCACGCAGCAAGACCTCGACGACGAGATGCCGGTGGTCCGCAACGAAATGGAGAAAGGCGAGGACAACCCGTACGGCGAGCTCAGCGATCGCATGGGGGCGATGGCCATTCTGGAGCACCCGTATCACTGGCCGACGATCGGCTGGAAGACCGACGTCGAGGCGATCACCGCCGAACAGATCCACGAGTTCTACAACCGCTACTACTGGCCGAACAACTCGGCGCTCATCTTGGTCGGGGATCTGCCGGCGCAGACGATGCTGGAAAAAGCAGTCCAGCACTTCGGATCGCTGCCGTCAGGCGGGCAGGCGCCGAACGTCGTCACGGTCGAACCGCCGCAGAAGGGGGAGCGTCGGTTCTTGATCCGCGAGGCGGGACAGAACCGCATCGTCTCGATCGCGTATCGCGTCCCTTCGCGGCGCGACGCCGACAGCTACGCGATGGACGTCGTGGCCGGAGTGCTGGGCGACGGCAAGTCGAGCCGTCTCTACCGCGCCTTGGTCGAGAGCGGTCTGGCCACCGACGTGAGCGCGTCGAATACCTACTGGTTCCGTGATCCCTTCTTGTTTTCAGTGGATGTCACTCTGACCGACGACGCTTCGGTCGATTCGGTCGAGGCGACGGTCTACCGAGAGATCGCGCGGCTCCAGGCGACGCCGCCGAGCGACGAAGAGGTCCAGCGTGCGGTGAAGCAGGCGAAAGTCGAAACACTCTTCGAACGCGACGACATCACCTCCACCATGTTCGCCATCGGTGAGATCGAGACCTGCACCGGCTGGCAGGTCTACGACACCTATTTGGAGACGCTGGCCGAGGTGAAGCCGGCCGAGGTCTCCGCCGCCGCCGCCAAGCACCTGACGGCGAACCAGCGCACCGTCGGCTTCTATCTCCCCGATGGCCAGCCGGGCGGAAGCTGGACTTCGACCGAAGAAGGAACGACCACGCCGCGCGGTCGCAACGCCGCGCCGGCCTCGACCTCGATGTCGACCTCGACTTCCCGCTACGAGCGCGCGCCTCAGTTCCATCACACTCCCGCAGAGCCTCGCGTCCCCGAGGCGCGCACCTCCACGCACGGCGCCGCGACTCCGACGAAAGACCCCGTGCGCGTATCCGGCGAGGTCGCCGCCTCCGCCGCCGCGCCGGTCCGACTCGAACTCGACAATGGCATCACGCTCATCGTGCTCGAGAGCCATGACAACCCGACGCTCGAGATCCGTGGTCGCCTCGAAGGCGGCATGCTGACGGAGCCGGCGGGGAAGGAAGGGGTGGCCGCACTCTGCGCCGCGGCCATGACGCTCGGCACCGAGGAACACAGTCCGTCGGAGTTGGCGCAGTTGCTCGAGTCAAACGGCATCACCATCGATGTGCGTCCCGGTCGCTCGGCCCTTTCGGTCTCGGCGCGTTCGCTCTCCGAAGACTTCCCGCTCTTGACGGATCTCTTGGGCGAGATGCTGCTCCAGCCGTCCTTCGAGCCGGAGCAGATCGAGATCGCCCGCGAGCGGATGCTGAGCCGACTGCGCGATGCCGAGGAGGACACCTACGCGCGCGCCGAGCGCAAGGCGTTGGAGCAGGTTTACGGCGAGGGCACGGCCTACTCGCGCTTCGTGCAGGGAACGGCCGAGTCGCTCGGCAAGATCACCCGGGACGACGTCGTCGCCTATCACCGCGCGATGCTCGCCGGTCGCCGGTTCGCGTTCGCGCTCGTCGGAGACGTCTCGACGGAAGATGCGCGCGAGCGACTCACGCGGTCGCTCGGTTCAGCCCCGGCCGGCGAAGAACTGTCGGTCGCGCCGCCGGCGTTCAAGCAGGGCCTCGGGGCCGATCGCGTCACGAAGCTCGAGATGCCGGACAAGTCTCAGGTCGATCTCGTCTTCGTCGGAGAGGGCGTGCCGCCGAATGATCCGGCGCGCGATGCCGCCGACCTGGCCAACGTGGTCCTGGGAGGATCGTTCACCTCGCGTTTGAACAGCGAACTGCGCGACAACGAGGGACTCACCTACGGCGCCGGCTCCGACTTCGAGGACCGCGACGGCTCGACGCTCTGGTCGGCCAGCCTCGGCGTCAATCCCGAGAACGTGGGGAAGGGACTCGACGGCGTGCGTCGCGAGCTGAAGAAGATCGTCGACCCGGGCGTCACCGCGGAGGAATTGAAGAAGGCGCGCGAGTACGCCGCCGGCTCCTTCCCGATCCGCCTCCAGTCCAAGGGCGCCGTCGCCGACATGCTCCTCTACGCCGAACGCTTCGGCCTCGGCCTCGATTACATCTCCAGTCACGGCGCGCGCATGCGCGCCGTCACCGATGACCAGGTAAAGGAAGCCGTCCGCCGCTTCACTGACCCCCAAAAACTAGTTGTGGTGAGTGCAGGCACGCACGAATGAAGCGCCCCGCTTCATTCGTGCGTTCCTTCTCCTTCTTCCTCACCCTGCTCTCGGTCAGTGACGCCAGTTGGATCCCGCACCCCCCCGAAGCATCCCCCAACCCTCCTTCTTCTTCCTCCTCCTCCTCCTCCCTCGGCGCCGCCCACTTCACCGCCGCCCGTCTCCTCTCCGACATCACCTGGCTCGCCTCGCCCCACGTCGGCCTTCGCGCCAACGGCTCCACCGCCGCCGACTCCGTCGCCCGCTCCCTCGCCGCTCGCTTCACGCGCGCCGGCCTCGAATCGATCGACGGCAAGTCGTTCCTCCGCGGCTACCGCGTCGCGAGTGACGTCAGGGTCGAAGGCGCGATCGGCCTACGCGACCTCGCCCGCGGCTACGGCTACGGCCGGGACTGGGCCCCGCTCGGATTTTCCGCGGATGGTCACGACACCGTCGACGTCGCCTTCGTCGGCTATGGGATCTCGGCCCCGGAGTACGACTACGACGACTATGCGGGACTCGACGTGCGCGGGCGGTTGGTCGTCGCCCTGAGCGGCGAGCCGGACTGCGCCGAGCACGCAGATCGCTTCGAAGGGTGCGCAGCGACCCTGCATTCCAACGCCTACGCCAAGGCCCGCAACGCCGCCGAGCATGGCGCCGCCGCGCTCGTCTTGATTCCCCGCGATCCCGCCTCCACTGCCTCGCTGGAGAAGATCGCCAGCGACGTCGGATACGTCCCCAGCACGATCCCCGTGCTCGAAGTGACGCGGGCGGCGGGGGAGGCGCTCCTCACCGGACTCTCGCGCCCCCTCGACGCCCAGCAGGCCGAGATCGACCGCACGCAGCGCCCGCGCTCCGAGCGGTTGCCCGAACAGCGCGTCGAGTTCCTCGTGGAGCTGAGGCGGCGATCAGGAGAGCAACAGAACGTCGTCGCGATCGCGCCCGGTAGCTCCGACCAGGTGATCCTGGTCTGCGCCGCCTACGACGCGCCGGTCGCCTCCCCGAGACCTGGAAGCAGCCCCTGGACGCCCGGGGCGATCGAAGAGGCCTCCGCCGTCGCCGCCCTTCTCGCCATGGCCGACGTCCTCCCGAGCGTCCCGCGCGAATTTGGCGTGGTGCTGGCGGCTCTCTCAGGGGAGGCGCAGGGGGGCGCCGGCGCCGAGGTGCTCCGAGCTGACCTGGAGGCCCAAGGCCTCACGGTACGGGAGGTCGTCTGGCTCTCTCGCCTGGCGGGGGAGAAAGAAGGCCGAGCGTCGAGGTCCCGGATCGTCGCACCCGATGCCGCCCGGCTCCCTCTGGCCGCCGCTCTGGTCAGCGGATCCGACTGGCGCTCCGAGGTCTCAGTCCCTCCGACGGCCGGCGCCAGAGCGCTTCAGCCACTGGCCGGTGGGGTCTTCGCCCTGCGGGGGACCGCCGCCGCCGCCTCCGGCTCGTCCCTGGACACCGTCGACCGCATCGACCCGCAGTCATGCGAGGCCGCCGCCCGACTCGCCTACCGCCTCGTGCTCGACCTCTCGAACGTGGCGCCCTGACCCACTCCCCTCCCCCTCTGACCCGCCCCTGACAAAAATTTTTCCTGTCCTAGCGGATCCCCGCCATTGACCTCGACCTCCGAGTCACGTTAACGTTTTCCCGCAAGTCATCCGCTTCCATGGATTGCGGAGGGCGAGTGCACTCCCTCGGTCCCCCCGACCATCGGATGTGCGAACTGAAGTATCTGCAATTCGTTGACTCATCATGAGGAGACCAACGCATGAAGAAGTTGTTTGCGCTTTTGGCCGTCGCGGCGATCGCCGGCTCGGCGTCGGCGAAGGAAATGGTCGGTGTCAACGGTGAGTTCGTCGCTCCGGGCGGCGTCCGCGCATCCGACATCGAGCTCGAGTACGACGGCGGAATTTTCTTCAACGGCGGAACCTCGCCGGGTTGGACGGACCTCACGTCCGTCACGTTCGAGATCCCGGCCGGCGGACCGTACATCCTCTCCGAGGTCCGGTTGTTCATCACGGGCACCCAGACCAAGACCCTCGAGTTCTACGACGGCGGCGGTCTGTTCGATCCGCCCAACGCCCTCATCGGGTTCGGACCTGATTTCAGCACGCCGTACGGCGCCTGGCCGCCTGCCGACTGGACGACCGTGGACCTTCTCGGTCTGAACCAGACGGCGGCGACGGGCGACCTCATCCGTCCCACCGTTCCTTTCTACGGTACGAACGGCGACGCCGTCGGCCTCGCGTACGCGAACGACGATGGCAACCCGGGCCATTCCTGGGCGATCTACCAGGGCAACTGGACGGATGACACGTACGCTTACGGTGTCGACGACGGCTTCCGCCTCGGAATCAACGAGGGCAACGGAACGCCGACCGAAGAGACTTCGTGGGGCGCGGTGAAGAACCTGTACCGCTAGATGTCCTTTCGGTCCGCCTAGCGGACCGAAAGTCCTACTCACGAGGCCGCCCAGAATATCGGGCGGCCTCGAAGTTTTCCTACCGAGCCGCCTTCTCCGCTAACTCCAGGAACCGAGCATCCCCCTGGAGGGCGCCGAGATCCGGATCTTCGAGCAGTTTCGCCGCGTTCGCGTACCCGAGCTGCACCGCCCGCTCCAGCGAAGCGACCGCAGCGCCAGTCTGTCCCGAAAGCGCCTGCGCGCATCCTCGGTTGTAGTGGAGGACCGCGTTCTTCGGATCGAGGCGCACTGCGCGATCGGCCGTGGCCAGCGCCTCCGCCGTTCGACCTGCCCCCAGGTAGAGCGAGACCAGATGACCGAGGACATAGGCATCGTCCGGTAGTTTCCGGCGAGCGCTTTCGAAATTTGCCAGGGCGGCGGCTTCGTCGGCATCGGCCAGCGCGACGCTTCCGAGTATCCGCTGGCGACTGCCTTCCAGATGGGCGTCGTTGGTGCGGAAGTCGAGCACGCGTCGCGCTTCGTTCCAGAGCCCGAGGTCAAAGGCTGCCCCGGCCAGGTCGAGGCGGAGGATGGGATCTGTCGGGGACGCCTCACGCCGTCCCCGCAGGGTCTGGTACCGCGTGATCTGCCGCGTCAGTTTCTGGGACATCGCGTAGGCAGACGTGGAATCGACCCGGCCGCTGGTCCGCGCCGCCTCGGCTGTCATGAAACTCCGCGCCTCGTCAAGGCGCCCCAGATCGATCAGTGAGCCGACGACGCCGACCACGGCGGACCAGTGTTGGTGAGGATCGCGTAGCGCGGACCGATACGCCTCGAGCGCTTCGGCGGGTCGTTGGTCACGGCGGAGCGCCTCCCCGAGATTCTTGGCGAGCGAGCCGTTGTCGGGTGAGAGCTGCCATGCCTGCTCCAAGACTTCCGCCGCCTCCCCCGGACGCCGCAATCGAAACAGCGTTTTGCCGAGGTCGAGGGCGGCTACCCGACTGCCTGGATTGTGGTCGAGGACCGCACGGAAGCCGCGCGCGGCGTCTTCCCATCGGCCCTCCTGGAAGGCGTGCTTCGCCTCGGCGAATGTCGGGAGGTACGGCAGCATCTCCTTGGGATCGGGGAGATTCTCCGAGGCGGGCGAGGGCGCGGGCGCGCCGTCGCCCGCCAGATAGCCCAGGCTCTGCAGCCGCTCCCTGTCCTCGTCGGAGAGACTTGAGGCGCCCGAGGGAAGGGGCGGCAGCGAGGCGAGGTAGCGATCGAGCCGGTCCTCGAAGAGCAGGACGGTGTCCGGGAACTCCGCGAAGACGTTGCGACGCTCGCCGGGATCATCGGCCAGCCGGTAGAGCTCGGGCTGCGGCGCCCGGATGTACTTCCAACGCTCGGTGCGCAGAGCGCGCAGCATCGCGTGCTCGTAGTTCAGTTGGGGAAAATACGTCTCCGCGTACTCGGCGCGTCGAAACGCCGGTTCGCCGGCCAGGAGGCCGAAGAGACTCTTTCCCTCGATCGCGTCCAGCGCTGGCAGGCGCGCCGCCTCCAGCAAGGTAGGGGCGACATCGATGATCGAGGTGCGAGTCTCGACCACGCGCGCAGTCGGTCCGTCGGGCACACACAGGAGCAGAGGAACACGCAGCGTCTCGTCGTAGAGAAAAATGCCGTGTTCGTCCTCACCATGATCGCCGAGCCCTTCGCCGTGATCCCCGACGACCAGCACCGTCGTGTTCGCGAGGAGTCCGCGCCGGCGCAACGACCCGAGCAGCTCTCCGATCGAGCCGTCCATGGCGGCGATCTCTTTCGCGTAGCCGTCCGGGAGATCGAGGCTGCGGTAAGGCTCGGGCGCTCTCCATGGCAGGTGTGGATCGAAGTAGTGCACCCACAGGAAGTAGGGGCGCTCTGGATCCAGGCCTTTGATCCACCGCGTTGCTGCTGCGGTCGTACGGGTTCCGACGCGCTCCGTATAGAAGCGGTCGTCGTAGGTATCGAACCCCCGATCGAGACCGAATTGACGGGCGAGAACGAACGCGCTGACGAATGCGCCCGTCTGGTATCCCGCGGACTTGAATCGATCGGTCACGACTGCGAGCGCCTCCGGCAAGAGAAAGACGCCGTTGTCCCGCACGCCGTGGCGACTCGGATTGAGCCCGGTGAACATGCTCGTATGCGACGGAAGGGTTAACGGCGTCGGTGTGATGCATTGGGTGAATCGCACGCCACGAGTCGCCAAGCTATCGAGCACCGGGGTAAGAGCGCGTTCGTCGCCGTAGCAGCCGATCCGATCCGCCCGCGTGGTGTCGAGCGTGATCAGAAGAATGCTCGTGGCTTCGCGCTGCTGCGGCGAGCATGAGAGGCCACACACTACGCCCAAGATTGCGGCGAGGCGTACGACTCCGACGATCGTGACACGGCGTGCAAGCGTACGGTTCATCGGCCAAGCGGCCTGCAGAGTCTGATGCCGCGGATGTCAGGCTGAGGCGCGGGCTGAAGATTCTCGAGGGGGGGGCGTGTTGGTCGAACTCGAGCCGAGCCCGATGACTCAGTGTGCAAGTACATCACGAATAAGCTCATCAAAAACTCCTTGACCGACCTGGAAACCGCAGCGACCATCTGTCGGCCAGCAGGCCGTCTATCACCACTGTCGCCGCTACCCACCGCAAACACCTGACTGTCTACCCGTCGGCTGAAAGCAAATTTACCACGGAGGAATCATGTTCACGCTGCGCACCTTGAGGATGGTTGCGGCTCTGGGTCTGCTGCTCGCGGTCTGCGCCGGTCCAGCCTTCACGAGCCCCGCCTGTTACTTCACGGGTCACAGCATGAGCTGCTCCAGCGGCTGCATCCTCATTGAATGGACCTACTACGCTGACAATCCGCCTTTCACGCCTTCCGTAAACGTCGAGCGGAAGTGTTGTCCCGACGGAAACTGGGAGACGATCGCGAGCCTGGTGACGACGGGTTCCTATCTTGACTGTTCTACGCCCACGACCTGTATTAATGGCGAAGCCAAGTGGCGGATAACGCTGAATTGTCGCTGTGTAGGGTCGTGTTCTGGTTGCACAGGCCCCATTTGTTCGATCGCGACCGATGCCTGCCAAGATTGCGATGACTTGCCGCCGAGCGCACCGTAACTCAGTGGCTGACCGGGAATGATCGTGGGTCCCACGCGATGGAGCCGATGGTGCGATTGAGTCATGCCTGTTCGACCATTGTCGCACTACTCGGAGCGCGGACGCGTTCACTGTCCTGACGGTCTCGACCGGGCCCTGTGGATCGTGAGGCGCGTGTCGCTCACGAGTCGCAGGACCCGGTCGCGCCGATCTCTCAGAATTGTTTCGCATTCACTGAGCTACCTCTGTTCCAACCGTTCCGGATAGAGCCGCACGCGATCTCGACGCGCTGCCGCTTTCACGACCTCGGCCATGCGCGCGTCGATTCCCAGCAACCGAACCTCGCGCTGCGCCAAGATGAGCCCGGTTTCGCGATTCAGCGGCTGTTCTGGTAGCCGACGGATGACACGAACTACCACGAGATCGCCAGACTCGCCAGACTTGATCGGCCCCGCGATGCCTCCTTCCGGGACACTCGAAGTCGCGGCCAACCATTCTCCCCACTCCGGTGGATCGGTCCGCTTGCCGGCGTCCAGAAGCTCCGTGGTTCGCACGAAAACCTCGCCGTCCGCTGCGTCCGAAATTTGTTCGGCTTCTCGAAGCCACGCAGCCGGCGATCCAGCGGCGCGCACCCGGTCGGCGAAGTCGAACGCGGCGGCGGCGGCGTCTCGTGGAAACGTCACAGCCGCGAGTTCGACTCGCTCGGGGAGCTTCCAGCGGGCCGGATCCAGATCATAGAGCGACTCGGCTTGGGCTGGCGTCGCTCGCACGGTCGGAAGCAGAGCGTGGTCGTGATATCGATCGAGCAAGACATCAGCTCGGATCTGTTGTGCTGTTTCCTTCCACTCCGGCGACTTTGTGAGTCCCAGTACTTCGGAATCCGGTGCAACGAGCAGCCGATCGATCAGAGTCTGCATTTCGTGCCGCAACCGAGGACCGGGCTCGCTGATCGGCCAGAAGCGCACATCAAAACTGTCCAGAAGGCGCGCACCCTCCTCGGCGGTGACGCCTACGCCGTCTATCGAGAAGAGCACGAGATCTCGGTCTTCGGACGCCACGAGCCAGAAAGGACCTCGCGCCTCCCAGCGATCGGGCCGCTGCTGACCCGGCGCAGCCAATCGCAGCGAGTCGAGATGCGCGCGAACAGCGCGGACGAGTGCTGGATAGTTCTCCGGATGTATCTCGAGTTTGTGGGCGTGGCGCAGACTGTCGCGCCTGGCGAAGAGCCAATCGCGATACCGCATCGTGCGGACGACCTCGCGAGTTTGGGCGCGCAGCCCCGGCTTCGAGTCGAGGTCCAGCGGGCGGTACTCGTGGGCGTGCACGATCCATGCTCCGCGCGCGGTCGCGATCGGAGCGCTCCGCGCCCCGGGTGGGAGATCGTCGAGAAAGACAGCGCGCATCACGCGCAGCGGGAACGTAGCCGGCGCGCGCCACCCGAGGTCTGGGCCCTGTCGCTGACGCGGGTGGCCCTCGAATCGTTCGTACGCCTGTGCGAAGCTCGCTCCTCGCGTCAGGAAGGCGGCGCAGGATTCTCCGACGGCGATCGTCTCCATCTGAATTGCTTCGGCGCGCACCTCCCGCGCGAATCGCTCGACGGCGGCCGCATAGAGGATGGAGTCGGGTCGCCAGGAAGCGCGCAGTCGGTCATGGTAATCCTCCATGCGCTGAAGTTCGATCCGCGTACGGATCTTGCGTTCGTCGGCCGGAGGAAGCGCGGGGATCGCGCGCTCCGCCTCGGCGACGAGGATCTCGCGGTCGACGACGGTGCGGAGGAAACGCTGGCGGTCCTCGAGTTTGGCGCGCTGCCAGCGGCCTTCGCCGTGGGTGCGGTCGTAGGCCTCGGCGAGTTCGGTGCGGGTCCAGCTCCAGTCGGGGCCCTGGGCGACGAGGTCGGGATCGCCCGAGCAGCCGGACGAGAAGAGTCCGCCGACCAACCCTGCGAGCAGGAACGCGAGGCGCGCGACGGACGCGGGCGGCCGTACTCTCGAGGGCTCCGGTTTCACCGACTACCCGAGCAGATCGCGCAGACGGGAGTGACGTTTGTCCCGGTCGGTGACGAAGCGTTCGATGCCCTTCAGGATCCACTCGGTGCTGAGGTGGGCTTCGTCCATGACTTCGTCGACGGTGCCGCCGGTGCGCCAGCGGTCGTCGAAGTCGGGGGTGACGGCGTATTCCCAGCCGATGCGGTGGGGGATCCAGTCGGCCATGGCGCGGCGCGCGCGGTTGGAGATGACCATCGAGTCGTACCAGTCGACGTCGGGCAGCACACGATCACGCCACGCGCTGTTCTGCAGCGCCCAGAGTTGTGGGGAGACGATGGAGACGATGCGCAGGTCGAGGCCGGCCTCGTCGATCTTCGGCAGCGCGTTGATCAGGTTGTAGGTCGGCATGGTGCCGGAGACGAGGACGGTGCCGTGCTTCGGGCGTCCGCTCTTCGGCGCGCGGATCAAGTAGGCGCCGCGCGCGGCGTCCCAGTGCGGATCGATGCCGAGCGCGGCGCGATCGGGGATCGTCACCGCGGGGCGGGTGAGATGCAGCGCGAGGATGGCGCGACCGGTCGCGAGACCGGCGGCGAGCAGCACCGGCGCTTCGTTCATCTCCCACGGATGCAGGTCGATGGTGTGTCCGTCGGGGAAGAGCTGCGTGACGTACGGCTCGTAGATGCCGAAGTGCGTGCGGCTATCGTCGGCGGTCTCGGGGCCGGAGTGTCCGGCCACCCAGATGACGCGTCCGACCTTGATCTCCGAATCCTGCTCGACCTGACTGAAGAGGCGCATCGGGCCGTACTTGAGGTAGCTGAACGAACCGTAGGTCGAGCAGACGCCGCCGAGTCCGTCCCACTCCTCGAACGGCTTCTCCGAGAAGTTCACGCAGGCGATGCCGACCGCCATGCCGGAGTTGGTGAACTCCGTGATCTGCTGCGGCAGGACCGTGCCTTCGACATTGGTGTTGCGGTCGTACTTGCCCCAACCCTTCGTCTCGCCGAACCCTTCGCCGAAGCCGGCCAGGTTCGTTGATTCCGCGAGGTCGGCGGAAAGTCCCAGGAAGAGCGGGCGGCCATACTTCTCTTTGCCCCAACTGTTGACCCAGGCGCCCCAGCGACCGAAGCCGGTGCGATTGGGATGCTTCTCGCCTGGCTGGCCCCACATCTCCGCGGGGTAGCTCTTCGCATCGGTCAGCGCCGGGTCCTTCCAGGGATTGCGCCCGGTGTCCAAGCGGAAGGTCGAGGTCTTCTGCGGCACCGAATCGCCGAGGCGCACGAGCGTGTCGGTCAAGTAATCCACGAGCGCCTGATCCTGGTGCAGCACCTCGGCCACCTTGCGCAGGTTGGTCTCGGCCTGTTGGCGGAACGCGGCGGGATCCTTCGGCGGAAGTTCGCCGAATCCCGCGAAGTCGACGCCGTACTTCTCCGCAAACGGACGCTTGGTCTCCCAATAGATCTCGGAGTTCGGCGCGTGCGGCGAACCGTGGCTCTTGAAGTCGTACTTCAGATAGTCGCGCCCCTTGCGCGTCTTGAAGTAGAAAACGCGCGGCACGCCGGTGCTCTCACCGTGGACCAGCTCGACCAGCCCCGCGTTGACGTCTTCCCAGGCGCTGCCGTTGTCGACGCCGATGACGCGCCAGCCGTACGGCGCGAACCAGTCGCGCGGCGTTCCGGGGATCACGCTGGAGACGGCGTGGCTGTCGATGCCGAAGTCGTTCCAGTCCAGCAGATAGACCAAGTTGTCGAGGCCGAGCCCCCAGGCCGAGTTGCGCACCTCGTGCGTGGCGCCGGTGGTCGCGCCGCCTTCGCCCTCGCAGGCGAAGACCTTGACTTCACCCGCGCCGGCTCGCTTCAGCGCCATCGCTTCTCCGGCGGCGGCGGGACTGCCATGACCCGAGGGACCAGTGTTGAACTTGAAGAAGAGGGTCTTGCCTTCCATCTCGGCATGCCCCGGCAGGCCGCCGCGACGGCGGAAGGTGAGCAGGTCTTCCCAGAGGACGATCCGCTCGGGCGGGATGTGATAGCGAGGATCCTGGGTCTGCTGATGCTTCACCCGCATCGCCTCGGCCAGGACCGGCAACGTCGCGTAGACCAACGGCGCCGTGTGACCGGCGACCAACACGAAGCGATCGCCGTTGCGTTTCTCGGGATGGCGGATGTCCCAACGCATGACGTCGCCCAACAGCGTCGTGACGAGCGCATGCACCTTCGACCGCGAACCGCCCGGATGCCCGCTCTGGCGGTAGTTCAGCATCATGTCGATGAACTGGTCGATCAGGTCTTTCGTCTTCTCCCAGTGCGCGAAGTGCTGTTGGTTCGCGCGCAGCAACTCGGCGGCGCGGGCCGTCGTCGGTTGGGTCAGGGAGTCGCTCACGTCGAATCCTCTCGCTCGAATGGGGATGGGGGACAAGGACGCGCGAGGTTGGCATAGCCCTCCAGAGAGGTCAAGGAAGCGGGCCGGCCTGTGGGTGACCGGCTTGCTGTCCTTCGTCGCCCGCGGCCGAGAGCGCGAGGGCGAGCGACATTCCCAAGGCGAGACCGACCCCGTGATGGCCGAGCGCACCCTCGAAGCAACCGTGGAGCGCGGCGAGCGCGAAGGCGCCGAAACCGCCCACCAGCCAGAGTGCGCGCCGCGATCCCGCCTCCGCGGTCAGGCAATGACGCAGCCCGCCGCGCATCCGCCGCAGGCACAGCATCGCGAAAACCGCGGCGACGGCGGCGCCGAGCAGTCCCATCTCGGCCAGGAGTTGCAGCGGAATCGAGTCTGGATCGAGCTGACCGGGACCGATGCCGAGCAGCGGTCGCTCGCTCCAGGCCGAGAGGGCCCCGACGGCGGGGCGGCTCGCAGGACTCGGAGACGCGGCGCTCTCGGCGAGGCCGTTCCCCCCGAGCGCGGAGAGGCTGAGCGCCGCGCCGAGGACAGCGGCGGCGCTTCCCGCCGGGATGCGCAGCGACCGGAGAGTCGCGACGCGTCCGCTCACCCAGATCAATCCAACCAGGAGCACCGCCACCGCCAGGGCCGCGCCGCGGGAGCCGGTCGCGAACACTCCGAGCGCCAGGATCCCCACACCCACGAGCCGCAGATCGAAGACGGCCCACCGGTTGCGCAGCCAACGGACTCGGCCGGCGCGATCCGGGTCGAGGCGCCTCTGCTCGGCCGCCGACGCCGCGCCGGCGACCGCGACGAGCAGGACGATCTCGAAGTAGAGGGCGGCAGTGTTCGCTGTCGCGAACGTCCCCGCCCAGCGCGAGCGCACGCCGCCGTCCGTGGCCCAATCCGGCCAGAGGAGATCGCAGAGCACGAGCATCGCGCCGATCGACGCCCCGAAGGCGAGACCGTCCGCGAGCGCGCGCCGCGGCGTGTTCCGCGAACTCCCGAGGATCGATCCGGCGGCGAGGAAGACGCCGACCTGCAACGCCAACCTGGCGGCGAAGCGGGTCGAATCGCTCCGGCCCTGATCTCCGACCGCCCAGACGGCGGAGAGGAAGACGGTCGCGACCCACGCCAGTGCGGTCCACGTCAGCGCCGCGCCGAAGAAAGGCGCGCGACGGCTCTCCTCGGGCCCCGTCCGGCGGAGCAGCCAGCGTGCGCACCCGGCGAGGATGACCGCCGCCGCCGCCAACTCCACCAGCGTGACGGTCAAGTCCCCGCCCAGGCGGGCGGGGAGCGGCGCACGCAACAGGGGCAGGTCGAAGGGGAGGAGGACGGCCAGAGCGACCAGAGCAGCGATGGGAAGTAGAGAAGGAGACTTGGAGTCGATCGGCGTTGCGGTCACGCTGTCGCCTCGTTTCTGTCGAAAGTTCGCCTACCCCCGGGGATCGATACGATGTCGAAGACTCTCGCCACTGCGGAAGGCACACGGCGCTACGCCGAACGCTTGACCGAGCGCCTTCTCGAACCCTCCGCCGAACGCTCACCCGAACGTTCGACCGAGCGCCCGGCGCCCGGACACTTCCGCTCCGTTCCACTGGGCGGCGCAGGTCGCCAGCTCGACTCTCCCGCGCTCTCGCTCGGTAGTCTCGGTCTGGGTTCGTACACCGGCCCGGTCACCGACGCCGCCGATGAAGAGTACGCCGACGCCGTCGAACTCGCGGTGCGCGGCGGCGTCAACGTCATCGATTGCGCCATCAACTATCGCCACATGCGGAGCGAGCGTGCGCTCGGCGCCGGACTGAGACGACTCTTCGCCAGCGGCGACTGCTCACGCGACGAGGTCTTCGTCATGACGAAGGGTGGATACCTTCCGTTCGACGGGGCGCCGCCGCGCGACCCCGAACAGTACTACCGCGAGACCTATCTGGAGAGCGGTCTCCTCCGGCCGGAGCAAATCGTGGACGGCTGTCACGCGATCGCCCCTGCGTATCTGGCCGACCAACTCTCCCGCAGCCTGGCCAACTTCGGGCTGCCGGCGGTGGACGTCTACTTCCTCCACAACGTCGAGCAGCAGTTGAATGGCGTCGACGGCGCGACCTTCCGGCGGCGCGTGGCGGAGGCGTTCGCGCATCTGGAATCGGAGGTCGCGGCCGGGCGGATCGGCTGGTACGGCGTCGCCACCTGGAGCGGCTTCTTCAAACCGCCGAGGACGCCCGGCGCCCTTTCGCTCGAAGCGCTCTGCGAGCTGGCGCGCGAGGCGGGCGGCGAACGACATCACTTCGCGGTGGTGCAGGCGCCGTTCAACCCGGCGATGCCGGAGGCGGCCGATGAGCCGACGCAGGAGTGGAACGGCGAGCGCGTTCCGCTCCTGCAGGCCGCGATGCGCGCGGGTCTCTATATGGTCACGAGTGTGCCGCTCATGCAGACGCAGGTGCTGCCGCGTCTGCCTCAGGAGTGGGCGAAGAGCTTCCTGCCGCTGACCTCGCGCGCGCAGTGGGCGCTGCAATGGGCGCGTTCGACCCCCGGCGTCGGCGCTCCTCTGGTCGGGATGCGCAGCCGCGCGCACGTCGAGGAGAACCTTCGCGTTGCCTCGGTCCCGCCGCTCGGTTGAGCATGGACACTCGGAAAGGCAGCGTGTTAGCGTCCCCTTGAGGTAATTTCTCCCCGTGCTTTCGACGATGCTCGACCAACGCGCGCTCGTCCTCAATCGACACTGGGTTCCGATCGGGACGACGTCGGTGCGCACCGCCCTCTGCCTGCTCTATCGCGAGGCGGCACGCGCCGTTCTGCCCACCGACTACAGCCTCCATGACTTCGATTCGTGGGCCAGCCTGCGACTGAGCGACGGGGAGCCGTGCATCCACACCGTGAGTCTCAGCATCCGCGTGCCCGAGGTCGTCTTGCTGACGCGCTACTCGGCCGTCCCCTCGCGCAAGGTCACCTTCTCGCGCAAGAACATCTACCGCCGCGACCGCTACACCTGTCAGTACTGCAGCGCCAAGCCTCCGCTCCCCGATCTCTCCGTCGACCATGTCTTCCCGCGCTCGCTCGGCGGCCGCTCGTCTTGGACGAACTGCGTCCTCTCGTGCATGCGCTGCAATCGAAGGAAGGCGAATCGGACGTTGGAGGAGTCGGGCCTCGAGCTCCGCAAGGAGCCGATCGAGCCGACCTGGACACCCTGCATCACCGTCCCGCTCGGCCACCGACGAACGGCGTGGGAACACTTCATCTCGAACGAGTACTGGAACGTCGAGCTGGAGAGCTGATCCGCCGTCCGCGAACGACGAACGAAGGAGAATTCGTGACCGACAGACCCGAGGCGGAGGGGCGATGAGCCTTCCGCTGACGCGCCGCGATGTCTACGCCGAGAAGGCGCTCCACCAGATCCCGCGACTGCTCTCGCTCGAAGATCGCAACGAATTCAGTCGCACCTACGGCTGCTTCAATCGCGAGTACTGGCTCTGTCGCACGCTCGATTTCCCGTCGTCGATCGCGCAGTTCGGCGCGCAGTCGCTCGCGCTCGCCTGGTCCACGCCGTTCCCGGGCAACCCCTACCACCAGTCGCCGAAGATCCTCGAGTGGACGCTGGCGTCGATCGACTATTGGATCTCGATCCAGAAAGACGACGGCTCGTTCGACGAGTTCTATCCGAATGAACGGGGCTGGGCGGGACCGACCGGATTCCTGGTCTACGCCATGTGCGACAGCTACCGGCGCGTGCGCGCGCATCTGTCGCCCGATCTAGATGCGCGTTTTCGCCGGGCCGTCGCGCGCGCGGGACACTTCCTGGCCAAGTACGACGAGCCGGGCGTGCTCGCGAATCACCATGCGATGGCGCTGCTCCCGATCTACGAGGCGTATGCGCTGCTGGGCGACGAGCAACTCCTGAAGGGGTATCAGGTGCGCCGCGCCGACTTCCTCACCTACTGCTACGAGGAAGGGTGGTGCCTGGAGTACGACGGCGCCGATCTCGGCTATCTCTCGGCCACGGTCAGCTTCCTCTCGAAGTTGCAGAAGCTGAGCGTCGATCCCGAGCTGGACGCGGTCTGTCGTCGCGCCATCCAGTTCGCCGCCTATTTCGCCTATCCCAACGGCCACTACGCCGGCTCGATCGGCAGCCGCCAGACGCTGCATTTCTATCCGCACGGCTTCGAGGTCTACGCGGGCAAAGGCGATCTCCTCGCCGCCGCGGTGGCCGAGCGGATGTTGCGCGGACTGGGAGACGGCGCGCTGGTGCCGCCCGAGATCCAGGAAGATCGATACTTCCTCTACCGCATCCCGGAACTGATGGAGTCGTGGATCGACTACGGCGGTCGTCCCGCGAGCATGCCTCCGGCCCCCTGCGACGGCCCGCCGGTGCGCAGGTCGTGGCCGGGCGCCCGCATGCACGCGCGCAAAGAGCGCGATGCGAGCGGTCGCGACTACTACTGCGTCGTCAATCTGGCCAAGGGAGGGGTGATCAAGCTGTTCCGCAGCGACACCGGCGCCTCGGTCGAGAACGACTGCGGCTTCCTGGCCGAATTGGAGAACGGCAAGGTCGTCACCTCGCAGTGGATCGACCCGGTGCACGAGGTCGGTCTCGCGGACGAAGAGCTCACGGTGGCAGGTCCCACGCACTACATGGTGATGAAGCTCTTCACCCCCTGGACGATGATCGCCTTCCGGCTCTTCATGCTCCTGGTCGGTTGGAACACGCGCCTGGCGTACGAGATCAAGGGCGGCATTCGCAAGATGTTGATGACACGCAGCGGCGCCGCGCCGGTGCGCTTCCGCCGCGCGATCCGCTTCGGCGCAACGTCACTGCAGATCGACGATGAGATCACGCTCCACGGCGTGCGGGTGAAACGTCTGAAGCTCGGTGACGAGTTCTCCGTGCGGTACGTGCCGCAGAGTCGGTACTTCCAGCCGCAAGAACTCGGCATGCGCGGACAGTGGTTCACGCCCGAGCAGGTCGCGCTGTTGAACCGAAACGGGGCGGTGCGGGTGCGCCGCGAGATCGACTACCACGAGGGACAGCGCTCGATCGATGTCTCGGCCGCGGCCGTAACCACGGCTGGGGCCGGTCGGTGACCGAAGCGGGGCCGCGTCCGCCCGACGAACAAGCGCTACTCGAGCGGATCCGCGGGCCGCGCCATGGCTGGTGGCGGCTCGCGCTCTTCGCCGTGGCGACGCTCGGCGTTCTCTTCGGGCTGACGCGACTCCTGCGGATCGACCTCGAAGCGACGATCGCGCGCGTACGCAGCGGCGACCCGTGGCTACTCGCGGCGGGCGTCGCAGTCACTGTTTTCTTCCCGATCCTCTCGGCCTTCCGCTTCCGTCGTGTGCTCGGCGCGCTCGGGCATGAGGTCTCGTTCCGACGTTGCTTCGACAGCATCATGGCGGCGTGGCCGCTCGGCACGGTGACTCCATCGAAGACCGGCGACTTCTTCAAGGCGTGGTATCTGCGCGACGAAGTCCCCGTGCCGCGGGTGTTGGGAAGCGTGCTGGCCGAACGCCTGCTCGATGTCCTCGTGTTGCTCCTGTTGGCGACGCTCGGGATGGCGGCGTACGCGAAGTATTCCTTCGCGGCCGTGACGGGCGGCGCGTTCCTCGTCGGCATCGCGTCGGTCGCGGTGCTCGCGCGTGTTTCGCTTCCCGTGCCGGACAAATGGCGCGCGAAACTCGATGGCCTCTTGGCGAGTCTACGCTTGCTCGCGCGTTCACCGCAGTTGCTCGCGGAAGTCTCCGTCTTCACGGCGGCGAATTGGTTGGCGAGCGTCGCGCAGCTCTTGCTCTTCTACTTGGCGCTCGATGTTTCGATCCCGCCGCTCTACGCCGTGGGCGCGTTGCCGCTCGCGATCTTCGTCGGTTTGTTGCCGGTCACGCTGAGTGGAATGGGAACGCGCGACTCGGCGCTGATCTTCCTCTTCGCGCCGTACGCGAGCGCAGAAACCACCTTTGGCGTCGGTCTGCTCTACGGCCTGTGCGGATACTGGCTTCCGGCCCTCATCGGCCTTGCTTTCCTGCGTAGAGCGATGCCTCGCTAGGGTTTGCGAGCTCGTCGAAGAGAGTTCGTCGCCAAAGGAAGTGGAGGCTTGACAGTCCGACGCTCGCACAATAGTTTGCGCAGGTCATCCACTCCCGGTCGGGAGGAGCAGGGGCCAACCTTCTCAGGCGCGCCCGCTGCTTTTCTCCTCACTGCCGGGCCTCAGAGCCCACTTCGATCGAGAGCCACGCGGCGCGAACGTCTGTCCAGACGCCCTGCGCGCGAGACTCGGGAGTCGTCGGGTGCCGAACTCGCGGTCGACAACTCGCCCCCGGATCCCTCGATCCACTCGAGCTTCGTTCGTCCAACCCTGAAGTTGCGCCTTCTCACACCGCCCGCCCTCACCTGGCGGTCGCGGTGAGTGTGGCGTTGGCTCCGCACGTCTGAACATGGAGGAAGGTCGATGGCCACCCGGACCATGGACGGTTCGCATTCCGCTCCGCTCCCCGAACGCCCCCACGCAGGACAGGAGGTCCGAACGCACGGAGGGGAGCGTTCCGAAGGAGACCGGTCCGTAGGAGACCGGTCCATAAGAGACCGGTCCATAAGAGACCGTGAATCCGAGTACTCCGGCACGATGATGCGCGTGCGGAAGCGCAACGGATCGTTCGAGCCGGTCGACGTGAACAAGATCGTGCGGGCGATCGGTCGTTGCTGCGCGGGTCTCTCCAACGTCGATGCGATGCGCGTCGCCACCAAGACGATCAGCGGTCTCTACGACGGCGCCACCACGCGAGAACTGGATCAACTTTCAATTCAAACCTCCGCCGGTCTCATCGTCGAGGAGCCGGAGTATGCGCGGCTCGCCGCGAGGCTGCTCTCGACCTTCATCGAGAAAGAGGTCGGGAACCAGGAGATCCACTCCTTCTCCCAGTCGATCGCCATGGGCCACCGCCTCGGGCTGGTCAACGACCGGGTCTCGGAGTTCGTCGCGCAGAACAGCCGCAAGTTGAACGACCAGGTCGATCTCTCCCGCAATCAGCTCTTCGAGTACTTCGGACTGCGCACGGTCTACGACCGCTACTTGCTCAAGCACCCGACCACGCGCGAGGTGATCGAGACGCCGCAGCAGTTCTTCCTGCGCGTCGCTTGCGCCCTGGGGCAGTCGGTCAGTGACGCCGTGGAGCTGTATCGGATCTTCTCGTCGCTCGAGTATCTGCCGAGCTCGCCCACGCTCTTCAACTCGGGGACGCGGCACGAGCAGCTCTCGTCTTGCTTCCTCTTGGATTCGCCCGAGGACGACCTGGTGGCGATCTACGACAAGTACAAAGACGTCGCGCTCCTCTCGAAGTTCTCCGGAGGGATCGGCCTGGCCTACCACCGGGTGCGTTCGCGCGGGTCGCTCATCGCGTCGACCAACGGGCACTCCAACGGCATCGTCTCCTGGCTGAAGACGCTCGACGCCTCGGTCGCCGCGGTCAATCAGGGCGGCAAGCGCAAGGGCGCCTGCTGCGTCTACCTGGAGACCTGGCACGCCGACCTGGAGGAGTTCCTCGAGCTGCGCGAGAACGTCGGGGACGAAGCGCGCCGCACGCACAATCTCAACCTGGCCAACTGGGTGCCGGATCTCTTCATGCGCCGCGTCGAGGCCGATCAGGAGTGGTCGTTCTTCGACCCGAGCCGTGTCCCCGACCTGTGTGACCTCTACGGAGCGGAGTTCGAGCAGGCCTACGAAGCGGCGGAGGCGGCCGGACTGGCCAAGAAGAAGGTCAAGGCGCGAGAGCTCTACGCGCGAATGATGAAGGCGCTGGCGCAGACCGGGAACGGTTGGATGACGTTCAAGGACGCGTCGAACCGCAAGGCCAACCAGACGGCCGAACCGCAGAACGTCATCCACCTCTCGAACCTCTGCACCGAGATCCTCGAGGTGACCAGTGCGGGGGAGACGGCGGTCTGCAACCTGGGCTCGATCAACCTCGGCCGGCATGTGGTCGACGGAGTCTTCGACTACGAGAAGCTGGCGCACACCGTGCGCTGGGCGGTGGTGCAACTCGACCGGGTGATCGATCTCAACTTCTACCCGATCGACTCCGCGGCCGGCTCGAATCGCCGTTGGCGTCCGGTCGGACTCGGCGTCATGGGTCTGCAGGATGTCTTCTTCCAGATGCGCCTGGCCTTCGATGCTCCTGAGGCGCGGGAGATCTCGAAGCGGATCCAGGAAGAGATCTATTACTGGGCGCTGCAGACCTCGTGCGACCTGGCGGCCGAGAATGGCCCGCATCCCGCGTTCGGTGAGACCCGGGCGGCCCGCGGCGAACTGCAGTTCGATCTCTGGGGCGTCGCTCCGAGTGAACCCGAACGGTGGACCGAACTGAAGCGGCAGATCGCGACCCACGGACTGCGCAATTCGCTGCTGCTCGCCATCGCGCCGACCGCGACCATCGCCTCGATCGCCGGCTGTTACGAATGCATCGAACCGCAGATCTCGAACCTGTTCAAGCGCGAGACGCTCTCGGGTGACTTCCTCCAGGTCAACCGCTACCTCGTGCAGGAGCTACAGGCGCTCGGCCTGTGGAACGACGAGATGCGCAACCGGATCAAGATGTCCGAAGGATCGGTCCAGGGGATGGACGAGCTGCCGGAGGAACTGCGCCTGATCTACCGCACCGCCTGGGAGATCTCGATGCGCTCGCTCATCGACATGGCGGCCGACCGCGGCGCCTTCATCGATCAGAGCCAGTCGCTCAATCTGTTCGTGGAGAACCCGAACATCGGCGTCCTCTCCTCGATGTACTTCCACGCCTGGAAGCGCGGCTTGAAGACGACCTACTACCTGCGTTCGCGCCCGGCGACCCGCATCAACAAGGCGACGGTGGATCTCTCGTCGCGCGGTTCGAATGGCGCCGGCGGGGCTGGATCGAACGGGAACAGTGGAACCAGTCGCCCCGCGGTGAACGTGTTCGGGGACACACCGGCGGTGGCGGCGGCGCCTCCCGCGACTGCGTCTACGTGGGGCGCGGACGCGCGGGCGGTCGCCTGTTCGCTGGAGAACCCGGAGTCGTGCGAGGCCTGTCAGTGAACGGCTCATTCCTGAACTCGGGACTGGACTCGGGACTGGGCGCACACACGACGCGCGCTCGGCTGCTGGACCCAGGTCTGAACCTCACGCTCCGGCCGATGGCGTATCCGGAGTTCTTCGAGATGTACCGCGCGGCGATCAAGAACACCTGGACCGTCGAGGAGGTCGACTTCTCGATGGATGTGGCCGACCTGCGGTCGAATATGACCGACGCCGATCGTCACCTGATCCAACGGTTGATCGCTTTCTTCGCCACCGGCGACTCGATCGTGGCGCACAACCTCGTGCTGAATCTGTACAAGCACATCAACTCGCCCGAAGCGCGGATGTACCTCTCGCGCCAGATCTACGAAGAAGCGCTCCACGTGCAGTTCTACCTCACGCTGCTCGACACCTATCTGCCCGATCCGAATGAGCGCAACCAGGCGTTCGCCGCCGTCGAGAACATTCCGACCATCCGCAAGAAGGCCGAGTTCTGCTTCAAGTGGATGGCGACGATCGACCGGCTGGAGGCGACCCGCACGCCCGAGGACCGACGCGCGTTCCTCTTGAACCTGATCTGCTTCGCCGCCTGCATCGAAGGCCTCTTCTTCTTCGCCGCGTTCGCGTACGTCTACTTCCTGCGTTCGAAGGGACTGCTGCACGGCCTGGCCGGCGGCACCAACTGGGTCTTTCGCGACGAGAGCGCCCACATGAACTTCGCCTTCGCCGTCGTCGAGGTCGTCCGCAGGGAAGAGCCCGGCCTCTTCGACGAACAGATGGCCCGCCAGGTCGTCGAGATGATGGAAGACGCCGTCGACTGCGAGACCCAGTTCGCCGAGGATCTCTTGAGCGGCGGAGTCGCCGGGCTCTCCGTCGGCGATATGCGCAAGTATCTGGAGTTCGTCGCCGACCAGCGCCTCACCGCGCTCGGCCTCCCGCGCCGCTTCGGCGCCAAGAACCCCTTCCCGTTCATGGACCTCCAAGACGTCCAAGAACTCGCCAACTTCTTCGAACGAAGAGTCACGGCCTATCAACTCGGCGTGACCGGCGACGTGGAGTTGGACGTAGCGTTTTGATGTCGTCGTGAGATCGGCCGCCGATCTCACGACTCCGCCAGGATCGACCACGATCGAAACAGACCGGTACGACGCGGACGCCCAACGTTCCGTTGAGCGCCAGCGCCAAGGAGGGGCCTCTCCGTGGACGCACCGCCCGTTACGCCCGTTGCGCCTGATGTCGCCGAATCGCCGCACGCCTCTCGCCCTGCCTCCCGTTCACGCCCCGCTCCCTTCCAGCGCTCGGTCGACTGGCTCGAACGCACCCTGGCCGCCGCCATCGCCGCGGGGCTCGTCGCGATGGCGTGCGCGCCGTTCGCCGCATCACGCGGCGCCCCCGAACCGGCCGTCGACGAAGCGGCGCTCGCCAAGATCGAGTTCTCGTTGGCGGACATCCGTGAAGACGGTCTGACGGGGCCACCCGATGGATTGCGCGCGGTGTCGTATGAGTTCTGCGTGCCGGACGAGGCCGCCAAGCTCGCGGAAGTCCAGGCGATCGATCCGACCGTCCAGGTGATGCTCGGGGCGAAGGGGAGAGTCGGGTGCGGGGACGGCACGGTGTTGTGCATTGGGTCGACGCATCAGCCCAACTGGCGGGCCGTGCTCGAGCGCGTCGGCTCTCTCTCGTACGTTCCACGCGTCGCGCGCGCCGACTTCGAGTGATCGCGGTCGGCCGCCGCGAGTCACTCTGCGTTGGGAAACTGCCATCCCTCGACTCGACTAGGTCCGGACCTAGTTCAGGGTCGCCCATTCTCGCCGACGCGGCTCGCTCCCCACTCTCCTCGTGAAATCGAGAACTACTGTTGCCGGCAACACTCGCACCTTTTTGCACAAGCCACGCCCCGCCGCTTTGGTCAGCGTCGAGGATTGATGGAAAGCGAGCACGAGACAGCCAGTGCATCGATCTGTTCCGAGCGGGGTCGGCGTTGTTGGTGGTTGGAGTTGAAGGAGGGGGACGCAGCGGGGTTCGAGCTGCTCTTGTCGGAACTAGCGGAGTTCGCAGCTGAGCTGTTCATCCCGGGGCACTCGGCGGAACGGAGCAAACGCTGCTGGCGAACCCTCCGCCGCCCGCTAGCTGCTTCGCTTCCTCACCGTGACGAAGCGGATCTCGACGCGTTTGCCGAGGGCGGCGGCGATTCGGCGGAGCATCGCCATCGAGTGACCGGAGTAGTCGGCGTCCTCGAGCTGGCAGATGACGGATGCGGACGTGCCGACCAGCTTCGCGAGTTGCCGCTGAGTGAGGCCGGCTTTCGCGCGGAGGTCGTAGAGCTTCTGCGCGACGTCGGCGTCTTCGATCGCCTTGTCGAGGAACGCTTCGCGCTTCGGGTCGCCAGCAATGAAGAGCTCGTAGGTGTGCTGCAGCGCGGGCGAGTCGAACCTAGGTTTCTGTCTCACGGTTGAGCCTCCGACCGGAAGGTGTGCCCTTCGGGGTGCGTCTCATATTTCTTCTTGCGGGCCAGGGCGACATGCATCTCGCGCGACGGGAGGGCTGCTCGTTGTTTCGTGAAACCGTGAGTGACCACGATGGCCGTGACGCCGTGGAAGAAGTAGAGCATCCGATAGTTGATCCCTGCATGGATCGCTCTCAGCTCGTAGATCCCATCCTCCAGGTAATCGGACTCGGGCCTGCGAAGTTCATGTCCGAGCGTACTGAGGCGGCCCAGTCGTACGATGCATCTTGCCCGGGCCTTGCCGACAAGCGAGTTGAGCCATCCCAACAACGGCACTGACTCGTCGGTCTCTCGGAAGAAGACGACCTCGATCCGCGGCACTTCGGCGCTCCCTCCATTGTTCGTGAATTCCAGAACAGGATCAAGCCGCAGTTGCGGGTGATGAGCGACGCGATGGGATTCCGTCGGTGCGCCGTCGGCGGTGTACGTTCCTGACATGTCTTCTTGCTGCTGCTCGAGTTCTAGGAGGCCGATGACTCCGCGTTTCGGCTCCTCTTGGCGGAACTCGCGGAGTTCGAGGAAGCGCTCTTCGTCAGCGGGCGAGTCCGCGTCGTGTTGGTGGGATGGTGGCCGGCGAGTGGGGTGCGGGAGGAGAGGTGGCGGTCGTACCTCACGGTCCAACGGGAGTACAGGCCGGGCGAGACGGACGATGCGAGTACGGCGAACGCTGCGAGTGGAGAGGACAGCGAGCCTCTAGGGTGGACGCCTCCGATCGGACTCGTGAGCGTGCATCACAGCCGCGTGTTGCGGTGGGATGGGCGCTCGGCGCTGCCGGGGCGGGCGACGGAACGGCTGCGGGAGGCGCGGGCCTTGGCGGATTCGCTCGGCGTCGCCTTGCGCGTGCATCAGGCGCCGGCGATCGCGCGGGTGTATGCGTGGTTGCTCGACAATGGGGTGGATCTGATCGGGCTGAAGCGGTTCGTGGAAGACAGTCGGTTCTTGCCGGAAACGGCGAGGCGCTGAGGCGGCGGCTCGGGTAGGCGCAACTCGGCCCGGACCGAGTTGCACCATTTGTCACAAGCCGGCGCGACGACAGGCGCCTCGCGCACCCTCAAGGCGAGAACACCGCCATCAAGATCTCCATCAGGATCAACAGGATGATGGTCAGTTCGAGCGCCTCGGAGCGCAACGCCTGCGACTCCGCATTCAGCATCGAGTAGGTCTCGCGCACGATCGTCATCTTGCGGTCGATGCCGGCGCGCCAGGTCGCGACACGGAAAGTGTCGAGGGCGGTGGTGTAGATGCGGGCGAGGAAGATGTCGTCCGTGACTTTGAGCGAGTTCTCGACGCGTTCGATCGACTCGGTGGCCTCGGCCACGCGTTGCTGCAGTGCGCTGAGGAGGCGGCTGAACCTGCGGCCGAGGAGATGGAACGCGCGACGCGCGGCGCTGACCTCGTCGTACATGTGCGGAAGCTCCGCGTCGAGGAGCGAGTCGTAGTAGCGCAACTCCAGGAGCTGCGCGTTGGCGAACTCCAGTACGTACTGCACGTCGGTGTCCTCTCGAACCGGTTCGACGACGAGAGCGGCGTTCCAACTGAGCACGGTGAGGTCATCGTCGAAGTAGGCGAGTCGGGGCGAGAGCATCTCGGCGCGAGCGGCAGGCGAAACGGGGCGAGTCTCACCGAGCAGGAGGCTCGCGATCTGCTCGCCGGTCAGTTGCTCCAAGGGGAGCGGCGCTCCCGCGGCGTCCTCGAGCGAGAAGATCCGGAAGACGGTGTACTCCTCGGTCACCAGTGAAAGGCTCGGTCGTTCGATCGCGGGATGGATGCGCGCGAGGAGCGAGTCGCGCGCCGTCGCCAGGCGCCCCCAAGCGGCGGTGGAGAGTTCCCCCGACACGATGCTGGAGCCGAAGGCGGCGAACTCTCCCCAGGTCAGACCGCGCGGGGCGTGCACGCGCGCGCGGAGCGAGATCACGCCGAAGTCGAAGATCCGGGCGGAGAGTTCGATCGCGCAGGTGTCCGCGCCGACCTCGATCGACTGACCCCCGAGCGATACGGCGACCGGCGGATTCATGATCTGGATCGCTCGAGCCTGAACCCGAACCGGCCTCGGCCGCTGCGGCGCGCTCGAAGCAAGCAATTCCGCCGCTTGGTCGAGCCGAACCTCGTAGCCGACATCGAAGAGACGATGGAGCAGGACCTCGCCCTGCACTCGGGGATCGCTCATGGCGAGGGACCGTAGCACTCGAGCGTCGATCAGGCGCGTATGATCCCCAGTCATGACCGCCCTGTCGGAGAACACGAACAGCCAGGAGTTCTTCGCGCTCGCGTTGGTCGGCTCGCTCCGCGAACTGGCCCGCGTCGGGGAGATCGTCCTGGTCCCGCCGCGCGCCTCGATCGTGCTCGGACAGATCGATCCCGGGCGCGTCCCTGCGGGCGAGAAGTGGGCGACGCCGGTGCGCCAACGTCCGGGCCAGATCGAAGAGCGACCCCCGTTCGTGTGGTCCGCGCAGGTGTCTCGCCGCCAGCTCGTCTGCGCCTCCAGCGCGAAAGGGCTTCGCGTTCGGGTCGAAGGGAAGGCGTCGGTCGAAGCGGACGGGGCGGAAGTTGTGCTCGGGAGCGGCCTCGTGCTGGCCGGTGGCGCGACGGTGCGCATCGGGAACGAGGCGTCGTTCCTGGTGGTGAAGCGGCCGGCCCGGATGCCGAGCTGCCGTGTCCTGGACGAGGCGGATTGGCCCGCGTTCGGCGAAGCGGATGGAAACGGGATCGTCGGCGAGAGCGCGCTGCTCTGGGAATTCCGGGATCGCCGCGCGGCGAACGACGAACTCGATCCGCCGCTCGAGGCGCCGCCCCTCGGCTCACGTCGGGAGGACATTCCTCTCCTGGCCCAGGATCTCTTGCGACGGATGGCGCGGCGTCGCGCCGACGCCCGTCTGGTCGGACGCTTTCTCGACACTTACGCCGGCCGCTTCCGCCTGGGGCTCGATCTGGTCGAGGCGTTGGTTCGACATGAGTACGGCGCGGAGGTCCCAGAACTCGAGCAGTTGCTGTCGGCGTCGCTCTACGAGAGCAGCGGCGACTCGTTGCGGCGCACTCCCGGAGTGGAGGCGATGCTCGACGTCCGTGCGATCGCGAAGTTGACCGAAAGGACGAAGGCGGCGCACAACGCGGCGCCCATCCCTGGACCCGCGGCCGTGAACCCCGCGACCCTGGACAGCGCCGCGCTCCTGGCCGCGCTCGACCGGAATCGTTGGCACATCGTCGCGGCGGCGCGCTCGCTCGGGCTCAGTCGCTTCCAGCTCCAACGCCGGATGCAGAGGCTGGGGATCGAGCGGCCGCGCTAGCCCGTCGCCGGAGTCAGATCCAGGTCTTGCGGCGGAACCAGATGAGCATTCCCACCACGACGACCGCCATCAGCCCGAGCACGGCCGGATACCCCCAGGGTTCGGATAGCTCCGGCATCTGCTCGAAGTTCATCCCGTAGACGCCGGCGATGAAGCTGAGCGGGATGAAGATCGTCGTGATGATGGTGAGGATCTTCATCACTTCGTTCATCCGGTTGTTCTGCGACGTGAGGTAGAGATCGAAGAGGCTGGCCGAGAGTTCGCGGTACGACTCGAACGTCTCGATCACGTGCAGCATGTGGTCGTGGACGTCGCGGAAGAAGATCGCAGTCTGCGGGCGCAACACCGCGGTCTCGCCGCGGGTCAGGGTGACCACGACGTCGCGCATCGGCAGGATCGAGCGCCGCAGTCCGATGATCTCGCGCTTCACTTCATAGAGACGCGCGAACGCCGCCGCATCGGGCTTCTCGATCAACGCGGTCTCCAACTCCTCCAGCCGATCGCCGACCCGCTCCATCACGATGAAGTACTCATCGACGATCGCGTCGATCAGCCGATAGGCGAGGTAGTCGGCGCCGCTCTGGCGGACGCGGCCCTGATCGCGGCGGATGCGATCGCGCACGGCGTCGAAGACATCGCCCGGGTCTTCCAGGAACGAGAGGAGATGGTTGGGTCCGAGCACGAAGCTGACCTGCTCCGTCCTGACTTCGTGACCAGCCCCCGGACAGTCGAGCATCTTCGCCACGATGTAGAGGTGCGATCCGAGGTCGTCAACCTTGGGCCGCTGGTCGGTGCTCAAGATGTCCTCGAGCGTGAGGGGATGCAGCCCGAAGCACTCGCCGAGCCGCTGCACCAGGGCGACATCGGTCAGGCCGCTGACGTTGACCCACAGAACCCGCGGGCTCTCGCGCCGGAGACGGCACTGTTCGAGCGACGCGACAGGAATCTCCTCCAGGTGCTCGGCGTCGTACTCCAGGATCGAGATTTCGACCGGCGCCTCGGTGTGCTCACCCGTGTAGACGAGCGAGCCCGGCGGGAGCCCGACTTGGCTCGCGCGGCGTTGCTTACGCGCGCGGGTGGGGTGGTGTTTGCGGTCTTTCTTGGCCATCGCGCGTCAGCGCCTCAGCGCCTCAGCGCGTACGCGCCGCGAACGCCGGATAGGTGGGCGGCCGACGCCAGCGGGTGGCCTGCTCGAAGGCGAAGCCGAGCAGGAGCAGCTTCGGCTCGCTCCAGGCGCGTCCGAAGAACGAGAGCCCCACCGGTAGACCGGCCACGGCGCCCATCGGCACGGTGAGATGCGGATAGCCCGAGACCGCCGCCGGCGTCGAGCAGGCGCCGAGAAAGTGATCGCCGTTGATCGGATCGATCGTCCACGCCGGACTGCCGGTCGGCGCGATGATCGCGTCGAGCCGATGCTCGTCCATGACGGCGTCGATGCCTTCGGCGCGCGAGAGTCGGTGATTCGCGGCGAGCGCATCGACGTAGGCCTGTTCGGTCAGCGGCCCCTTCTCGACGGCTTGCTCGAAGATCTCCTGTCCGAAGAAAACCAGCTCGCGATCGCGGTTCGTCTCGTTCCAACGGATCAACTCGGCCAGCGTGCGCACGGACGCGGTCGGCCGGTCGCGCAAGTAGTGCTCGAGGTCGGCCTTGAATTCGTAGAGCAGCACCTCGTACTCGGTCGCGTCGTACTCGCCCAGGTGCGGGACGTCGGCCGGATCGACGATCTCGGCGCCCTGTGCGCGCAAGACGGCGATCGCCTCCTCGAACAGTCGATCGGTCGCGGGGCTGTAGCCTGTCACCTTCGCTCGCGCCACACCGATGCGCGCGCCCTGCAGGCCGTCGGCCCGCAGCCCGGCGGCGTAGTGGATCCCTCCATGCTCCTCCACCGCGGCGGTCGCCGTATCGCGCGGATCGAACCCGACGAGTACTTCGAGCATCAGCGCCGCGTCGCGCACGTCGCGCGTCATCGGCCCGGCCGTGTCCTGACTGTGAGCGATCGGGATGATGCCGGCGCGGCTGACCAGTCCCAGCGTCGGCTTCAGTCCGACGAGACCGTTGGCGCTGGCGGGACAGACGATCGAACCGTCGGTCTCGGTGCCGACGGCGATCGCGCAGAGACTCGCCGCCACGGCCGCGCCCGAGCCCGAACTCGACCCGCACGGGCTGCGATCGAGGGCGTACGGGTTGACGCATTGACCTCCTCGCCCGCTCCATCCGCTGACCGATCGCGTCGACCGGAAGTTGGCCCACTCACTCAGATTTGTCTTCCCGAGGATGACGGCGCCGGCCGCGCGCAGCCGCTTGGTCACGGTCGCATCGCGCGCCGGGCGGTCTTCGGCCAACGCCCACGAGCCGGCGGTCGTGCGCATCTGCCCCGCGGTGTCGATGTTGTCCTTCAGCAAGACAGGGATGCCGTGGAGCGGACCGCGGTCGCGTCCGTCGCGGCGTTCCGCGTCGAGCGCGTCGGCGGAGGCGAGCGCATCGGGATCGGTCTCGATCACGGCGCGCAAGGCGGGCCCGCTCATGTCCAGCGCGAGGATCCGCCCGATGTACTTCTCGGTCAGCGAGCGCGAGGTCTCCTCGCCCGATTCGAGGCGCGCGCGGAGGACGGAGAGCGAGGCCTCCTCGAGTTCGGGATGCGGCGCTGCTGGGCCTTGCACTGCGACGCGAACTTGGTCGGCGGACCGAGTCACCGTGGGCGCGGCGGCGGCGGCGACGCCAGCGGTGAGACCGAGCCGGAGGAATTGGCGGCGATCGAGGCGACGAGACTGGGGTGCGTCCATCGGGGCCCTCCTTGGCTTCTTGCTGCGGGGAGGGATGGTCGCACGGCGGAAGGCAAAGAGAAAGGGGGAGGGCGTTGTGCCGTCCCCCTTTCTCGAGATCCAAGTGTCGTAGCGGAGACCTGTCGCGGCGGCCGCGACAGGTTTATCGAAGCAGCAAAAGCTTCCGCTCGGCGCGGTAGTCGCCGGCTTCGAGGCGGTAGAGATAGACGCCCGATGCCGTCGTGTGACCGGCGTCGTCGCGGCCGTCCCACTCGAACTGGTGTTCGCCGGCGCCGAGGCGGCCGGAGACGAGCGAGCGGACGCGACGCCCGTTCGCGTCATAGATCGAAAGCTTCGCCTCGCTCTCGCCGCCCAGGCGGAAGCGCAGCGTCGTCTGCGGCCGCGCTGGGTTGGGATGGCTGACGAAGAGATAGCTCTGCGTGAGCGGGATGTCGTGGTCGTCCACCCCGGTCGTCGCGGGCGTTCCTTCGATCGCGAAATCGTCGATCGCCGCCTCCACGAGCGTCTCGAAGTCGCCGGTGTCGCACGCCTTGAAGCGGAAACGCATCTGGTTGGTGTACGCGATCACTCCGTCCAGCTCGAAGATGCGCTGCTGCCAGCTGTTCTGGTTCGTCGTCACGTTCTCCAGAACCGTCCAGCTCCCGCCGTCGTTGCTGGTGACGGAGACCTCGAAATTCCCCGTCGTGTTGGCGAGGAGCGCGAACCAGCGCCAATAGCTGATGATCACCTCGTCGGCGTCGGAGAGGTCGATCAGCGGAGTGCGGAGCGTGACGCAGCCGTTGTCGACGTCCGAACTTCCCGGAGTGCCCCCGACCGGGCCCTGCCCGGTGACGAAACAGTTCACCCCCGGGCTCGGGGTGTGATCGTCGGCCGGTTCGACCTGAGTCCCGGCCCAATTCGTGCCGATCGGATCCACCCGCAACCAACGGCCGTTGGTCGCGTCGCCCGTGTCGGAGAGGAGCCAGTTGAGATTTTCCTCGGCGTCGTCGTTGAAGAACTCCTGCACGATGAAGATCTCGTAGAACGCCAGCGGTGCGGTGGGCGGATCGAACGCCTCCAGGCCGACGATGTCGACCGCGTGAATGTAGAACTCGAGGTCGGTCCCGATCGGCTGCCCGGGGACGTCCCCCTGCCAATCGGCGCCGCCGATCGGTGACATCGCGGCGCTGTTCCACGGTCCGCCGTCTGCGCGCCAGACCACCTCGGTCGTGGTCATGGAGGAGAACTCGGAGATGGCGGCGATGATCGGGATCGGAGCGTTCTCGTTCTGGACCGAGAGCGGATAGCGGACGTTGCTGATCACCGGCGCGCCGACGTCCACGAGCGCGAAGTTCTGCACCGTGATCTGGCCGGCGACGATCGAGACGTTGGGAACGGTCCCGGTCGCGAACGAGGGGTGGGTCGCTTCGACCGTGTAGACCCCTTCGGCGGCGTTGCCGGAGTAGACGCCGAGCGCGTTCGCCGTGAACTGGCGGTTGAGCTCGACGAGACGCGCCTTGGCGCCGGCGATCGGCGAGCCGCCGTTGGAGGCGTTCGTGATCGTGCCGGTCAGGGTGCCGTAGCCGGTGAGCGAAGCGGTGACTGCTTCGAATGCATCGACCATGCCCCAGCCGTACGTGTTGTCCTCACCCGGCGTGCCTTCGTCGCGGGCCGTATCCATGAGGATCTCTTTGACCGTGTCGACGTCGATGTCGGGGTTGATCGAGCGCATGAGGCCGACCACGCCGGCCACATGCGGACCGGACATGGACGTGCCGCTCCAGCCGCTCTGGTAGCCGCCGCCCGGCACGCTCGAATAGACGTCGACTCCCGGTCCGCAGATCTCCGGCTTGATCTTGAGCGGCGCCGCCACGCTGCATCCGGTGGGACCGCGGCTGGAGAAGCTCGCGATCGGCCAGGGGAAGTTGGGGAAGTTGGTCGCGTCGACCGCGCCGATGGAGAAGCCGTTCGTGGCCGTGGTCGCGCGATCGGGAGGCGATCCGATCGTCTGCGCGCCCGGTCCCTCGTTGCCGGCCGAGAAGGTGACGACGACGCCGGCCGCTTCCATCCCGTCGATGACGGCCCACCACCGCGTGTCACAGTCGGTGTAGTTGCCGCCGAAGCCTTCGTTGATGCGCCAGGAGTTCTGCAAGACGTCCGGCACGTCGTCGACCGTGAAGGCGTTGCCATCGGGGTCGGCGAACCACTGGTAGCAGTCGATCACGTCGTTGTCGAAGCCGCCTCCGACGCCTTGGTTGATCGCGTTGGCCGCGATCCAGGTCGCGCCCGGGGCCACGCCGATCGAGTCGACGGTGGCGACGCCGAGTCCGGTGATCGAACCCATGACGTGCGTGCCGTGCGAGCCGGTGTCGGTCGGGAACTGTGTGTTCGTGCCGAGCACGTCGCGCCAGCACTCTTGCCACGGTTGAGCGCCCTGATAACCGCGCCAGCGCGTGTTCAGCGCCGGATGGTTGCCGTCGACGCCGGTGTCGAGGTTGGCGACCAAGGCGCCGTCCCCCCAGATGCCGAGTTCGTGCCAGACCTCGTTGGCGCGGCAGGCGCGCACGCCGGGGGTGAGCCCGATCCCGCGCGGACCGCCGCCGTCGCCGTCGCCGGCGCCGGGACCGCGCCTGACCGGCTCGATCAGCGACGCGGTAAAGTTCACTTCCGCCATCGAGACATCGTTGCGCGCGGCCAACTCTTCGATCGCCTGACGTCGTCCGTGCACGACGACCAAGTTGGCGATCCAATACGGCGTGAAGCCGACGACATCGCCGCTCGACTGGCGCGCGGCCAGGTCCTGCAGCAACGCCGCCTGATGCTCCTGCGCCGTCTGCTGCAACGCGAGGATGACCTCACGGTGCCGGTCCTGCCGCGTCGCTCGCCGCGCCTTCAACGAGGTATCGAGCGAGGCCAGATCGGTCTGCTGCTCGAGCACGAAGATGGCCGAGACCATCTCGCTCGGCTGCGCGCGTTCGAGTTGATCGCGCAGGGCCGGATGGATCTCGCCGCCCGAGGCGGGAGCGCCCGCCAATCCCAATCCGAGTGCGAGAAACGCGAGGGTCGTGCGAGATGCGCGCGACGCGGACCGTCGCGGCGTGCAGTACCGAGTTGCCATTGAGTCCTCCGCGGGAGCTGGAAGGGGAGCATGAGGGGCGAAGTGAGAGCGGGGTGAGTATAGCGGGGGGGAAGAGAAAAGGGGAGGCGGTGTGCCTCCCCTTTCTAGAGCTCCAAATGTCAGACCGGACGTCTGTCGCGCCGGGCGCGACAGACTACCTGAGCATCAACAGTTTCCGCTCGGCGCGGTAGTCACCGGCCTCGAGGCGGTAGAGATAGACGCCCGATGCCGTCGTGTGACCGGCGTCGTCGCGGCCGTCCCACTCGATCTGATGATCGCCGGCGCCGAGGCGGCCGGAGACGAGCGAGCGGACGCGGCGTCCGTTCGCGTCATAGATCGACAGCTTCGCGTTGCCGTCTGCGCCGAGCCGGAAGCGGAGTGTCGTCTGCGGCTGCGCCGGGTTCGGGTGACTGACGAAGAGGTGGCTCTGCGTCAGGGGGATCTGGCCGTCGTCGACATCCGTGGTGGCCGGCACGCCCTGGATGACGAAGTCGTCGACTCCGCCCTCGACCAGGCTCTCGGAGGCGCCCGTGTCGCACGCCTTGAAGCGGAAGCGCATCTGGTTGCTGAATCCGATGACCGCGCCGAGATCGAACGTCCTTTGCTGCCAACTATTCTCGTTGGTCAGCACGTTCTCCAGCACCGTCCAGGAGAGGCCGCCGTTGTTCGAGACCGCGACCTCGAAGTTCCCGGTCAACGTGCCCAACATCGCGAACCAGCGCCAGTAGCTGACGATCGCTTCGCTCGCGTCGGAGAGATCGATGATCGGACTGCGCAGCGTCACGCAGCCGTTGTCGACATCGGCCGAACCGGCGTTGCCGCCCGGGACGCCTTGGCCGGTGACGAACGCGTTCACACCGGGGGCCGGCGTGTGGTCGTCGCCGGGGGCGCACGGATCGCCCAGCCAAGTCGAAGGAACCGGATCCACGCGGACCCAGCGGCCGACACCTGCGTCGCCCGTCTGCGAGAGCAGCCAGCCGTTCTCGGTCTCGACGTCGTCGGCGTAGAAGCCCTGGACGATGAAGATCTCGTACGTGTCGAGCGGCGCGCCGATCGGATCCTGCGCCGTGTTCCCACCGGCGTCGGTCGCGGCGATGTAGAACTGGAGGGTCGTCCCGATCGGGTGTCCGGGGATGTCCCCCTGCCAATCATTGCCGCCAATGGAGTTCATGTTCGCGACGTTCCATGAACCGTTCTCGACGCGCCAATGCAGCTCGCGCGCCGTCAGCGCCGAGAAGTCGGTGATCGCCGCAACCACCGGGATCGGGTCGTTCTGATTCTCGACCGAGAGCGGATAGCGGACGTTGCTGATCACCGGCGCGCCGACGTCCACGAGCGCGAAGTTCTGCACCGTGATCTGGCCGGCGACGATCGAGACGTTGGGAACGGTCCCGGTCGCGAACGAGGGGTGGGTCGCTTCGACCGTGTAGACCCCTTCGGCGGCGTTGCCGGAGTAGACGCCGAGCGCGTTCGCCGTGAACTGGCGGTTGAGCTCGACGAGACGCGCCTTGGCGCCGGCGATCGGCGAGCCGCCGTTGGAGGCGTTCGTGATCGTGCCGGTCAGGGTGCCGTAGCCGGTGAGCGAAGCGGTGACTGCTTCGAATGCATCGACCATGCCCCAGCCGTACGTGTTGTCCTCACCCGGCGTGCCTTCGTCGCGGGCCGTATCCATGAGGATCTCTTTGACCGTGTCGACGTCGATGTCGGGGTTGATCGAGCGCATGAGGCCGACCACGCCGGCCACATGCGGACCGGACATGGACGTGCCGCTCCAGCCGCTCTGGTAGCCGCCGCCCGGCACGCTCGAATAGACGTCGACTCCCGGTCCGCAGATCTCCGGCTTGATCTTGAGCGGCGCCGCCACGCTGCATCCGGTGGGACCGCGGCTGGAGAAGCTCGCGATCGGCCAGGGGAAGTTGGGGAAGTTGGTCGCGTCGACCGCGCCGATGGAGAAGCCGTTCGTGGCCGTGGTCGCGCGATCGGGAGGCGATCCGATCGTCTGCGCGCCCGGTCCCTCGTTGCCGGCCGAGAAGGTGACGACGACGCCGGCCGCTTCCATCCCGTCGATGACGGCCCACCACCGCGTGTCACAGTCGGTGTAGTTGCCGCCGAAGCCTTCGTTGATGCGCCAGGAGTTCTGCAAGACGTCCGGCACGTCGTCGACCGTGAAGGCGTTGCCATCGGGGTCGGCGAACCACTGGTAGCAGTCGATCACGTCGTTGTCGAAGCCGCCTCCGACGCCTTGGTTGATCGCGTTGGCCGCGATCCAGGTCGCGCCCGGGGCCACGCCGATCGAGTCGACGGTGGCGACGCCGAGTCCGGTGATCGAACCCATGACGTGCGTGCCGTGCGAGCCGGTGTCGGTCGGGAACTGTGTGTTCGTGCCGAGCACGTCGCGCCAGCACTCTTGCCACGGTTGAGCGCCCTGATAACCGCGCCAGCGCGTGTTCAGCGCCGGATGGTTGCCGTCGACGCCGGTGTCGAGGTTGGCGACCAAGGCGCCGTCCCCCCAGATGCCGAGTTCGTGCCAGACCTCGTTGGCGCGGCAGGCGCGCACGCCGGGGGTGAGCCCGATCCCGCGCGGACCGCCGCCGTCGCCGTCGCCGGCGCCGGGACCGCGCCTGACCGGCTCGATCAGCGACGCGGTAAAGTTCACTTCCGCCATCGAGACATCGTTGCGCGCGGCCAACTCTTCGATCGCCTGACGTCGTCCGTGCACGACGACCAAGTTGGCGATCCAATACGGCGTGAAGCCGACGACATCGCCGCTCGACTGGCGCGCGGCCAGGTCCTGCAGCAACGCCGCCTGATGCTCCTGCGCCGTCTGCTGCAACGCGAGGATGACCTCACGGTGCCGGTCCTGCCGCGTCGCTCGCCGCGCCTTCAACGAGGTATCGAGCGAGGCCAGATCGGTCTGCTGCTCGAGCACGAAGATGGCCGAGACCATCTCGCTCGGCTGCGCGCGTTCGAGTTGATCGCGCAGGGCCGGATGGATCTCGCCCGCCGACGCGGGGGAAGGAGAGACCGCCAGGGTGAATCCGAGTAAGCCCAGCGTCGCGCCGATCGCGAGCCAGCGGGGGCCGAAGAGACCATCAGCGGACGGCCGCTGGAGATCACGATGCGGAGCTGCCATCAAATCCTCCGGGATGGGGGTGCAGTCGAGTTCGCTGGGATGACGAACCGGCAAAGTATATCGGACGAGTTCGGCCAAAGCGCGGGAAACCTTGGGAACCTAGAGCAGCCAGGCGAACACGGCCGCCCGATCGTCCTCCCCGTCGTGCCCGCCCGCAAAGCCGGAGCGGGCCGCCTCCAAGAGCTGGGCCGCGGACTCTGGGGTATCCGCGGCCAGCGCCCTCGCCACCGCCTGGTGGAACGGCGTGACGTCGCCCGAGGGCTGGTCCTCCGCGGAATCATCGAACGGGACTCCGCGCGGGTCGACGGTCTCGGGGTAGCCGTCCGTATAGAGGACGAGGCGCGTGCCGGGGACGCGTGCGATGCCGCAGCTCTCCCGCGGCGTGACCGGGAGGCCGGTGTTGATCGGGATTCCCTGCGAAGCGAGGGGCGTCATCGACTCGCCGGGGCGCAGCGCGAAGGCGGGGGGATGGCCGGCGCCGGCATAGAACACCTCGCCTTCCGAGGGACGGTCGAACACCAAGAACGCCGTGAGGAATTGGCCGAGCCCGACGCGCGTGAGTTCCTCTTCGAGCGCTTCCAGGACGTCGCCGGGGTCTTGGATTTCGCTGCTCAGACTGCGGAGTTGGCTCTTCACGATGCCGGTCAACATCGCGGCGGAGGCGCCGTGGCCCATGACGTCGGCGATGAAGATCGCTGTCCCGCCCGAGGGCAACGGCCAGTAGTCGAAGAAGTCGCCGGAGAGACGCTCGGCCGGCACATAGACGGCGGCGAGTTGCGCTCGGGTGGTCTGCCACGCTCGGGGCGGCAGGAGGCGACTCTGGAAAACGCGCGCGCTCTCCAGGTTGTCCTCGAGCGCCGCGACATACGCGGCGTTGCGCTCGGCCAGGATCTGCGCCTCGGCCGCGCGGCGCGTCAGCATCTCGAGCACGGACATCGGGAACGGTTTGCGCAGGAAGAAGAAGGCCTCGCGACGGACCGCATCCTCCAACGCTTCGTCGGGGTCGGCGGCGGTGCCCGTCATGACGATGACGTCGATCTTGGGCGAGATCGTCTTGATCGCGGACAGCAGGTTGAGGCCTGAGATGCCGGGCAGGCGCACGTCGATCAGCGCCAGGTGGAAGGTCTCGTTCTCCAGCATGCGGAGCGCTTCCTCACCGTCGGCCGCCTCGGACACGTCGAGACGCCGCTCGAGCACGCGGCGCGCCGCGTAGCGCATGCCCGGCTCGTCGTCGACCACAAGAATGCGTCGCCGCTCCGCGGCGACGCATTCTCCGTCGACGCCCTCCACGCGCCGATTCATCGAGCCACTGTCCTCGCACCCGACCGCGGCAACCACACCACCGCCGTCGTCCCTTGTCCCGGCGCCGACTTCAGCTCCAACTTCCCTTCGTAGTCCCAGACGATCGAGCGACAGATGTCGAGGCCGAGCCCCGAGCCGGTCGGTTTCGTCGTGAAGAACGGCTCGAAGATGCGCGCCCTGAGCTCGGGCGGGATCCCGGCGCCGGTATCGGACACCTCCAGGCGGACCCCTTCGCCGTCCGGCTGCGTGCGGAGGCGCAGCACGCCCCCCTTCACCATCGAGTCGCGCGCGTTGTAGACCAGATTGAGGACCAACTGCTCCAGTTCGCCGCGCCGCGCGAAGACCTTCGGCATGTCGGCGGCGAGATCCGACTCGACCTGGATGCCGAGCGAATCGAGGTTCGGGCGCAGCATGAAGAGCACCTGCTCCAGGAGCGCCGTCAGATCGATCCACCTCGGATCCTCGCTCTCTCCGCGTGCGACCGAGAGCAAGCCCTTGAAGATGCGTCCGCTGAACTGCACGTAGTGCTCGAGCACGCCCAGATCACGGGCCGCCTGCTCGGGCGAGACGACGCCGTCATCGACGTCGCGGCGGAGCGACTGCACGAGCGGCAGCATCACTCCGAACGCGTTGTTCAGATCGTGCGAGATGGCGCGGGCGAGATCGGCCAGTGCGACGCGCCGCTCGGCCGAGACGAGGCGCTCGTGTTGGGTCGTGACCATCTCGGAGTTGTAGACGGCGGCCGCCGCCAACGGCAGAAAACTGGCGAGCAGCTTGACGTCTTCGCCCCGGAACGCCGCGTCGCTCGTCGCGAGAACCTGCAGGAGTCCGAGCGGCTTGCGTCCGCGACGGAGCGGTGCGAAGAGGGCGGCTCGGGCGGGCGGCGCGTCGGCATCGCGCGCGAGGAGCGCATCCAACAGCCCAGGCGGCATCTTCGGGCCGCGTGGATCGGGCGCGCCGTGCCGCACGCAGACGACGCGCGTCTCGAGTCGCAGCCAATCGGTGTCCTCGGGGGAGAGCGCGAAGGCGCGGCCAATCCGTTGGGATTTCGCCTTCGTGTGCGTGACGATCTCGGCCTGCACCACCAGGCTGTCCTCGGCCGGCGAGCCGAAGAGCAAGACCGCCGCGCCGTGGTCGTACTCCAAGAGTTGCTCGAGACCGTGCAGGATCTGATAGAGGACGTCCTTGGGACGGAGCTGCGCCGCGAGTTTCGCGTAGATGCGCTCCTTCAGCGCCGCCGCACGCTCGCGCTCGCGGTGGATCAGGCTCTCGGAGAGCAACTCGGCTGCGCTCTCGGCCAGCCCGGCGTCGCCGCGCGAGAAGGCGCGACCGGGCCGGCGAAAGGCGAGCACCGCGACCGGACGATCGGGGATCGCCACACGCAGGAGCAACAACTCGCGCTCGCTCGAACCCGACTCCATGCGCAAGAAACGGCGGCAGGTCTCGATCAACTGCGGTCCCGCCGGATCGTCGGGAGATCCCGGAGGCGACGCCAGGAGGAGCTTACGTCCTCGCGGAGTCAGGCCCAGGCGATGCGGCGGGTAGAGCGCGCGATCGGAGCGACGCAGGTCGATCTGCACCGCGACATCGGCCTCGAGCGCCTCACCCAGTCGACGCAGTCCCACGCGCACGACACGGCTCGGATCGAGCTGCGCCGACATCCCGTCGAGATCGCGTCCCAGTTGATAGAGGAATTGCGCGCGGCGGTGCAGCGTCTTGTAGCTCGTTGCGGCCATGCCATCCCTTCGCGGCCGTTGCGGCCGATGTCGATCGACCGACCGGCGCGGAAGGTAGCACGCCGAGGCGTGACGTCAGCGGAGTCGAACGAAGCGGCGGCTCTCGGCGCCCGAAGCGTGCTCGAGCCGCACGAAATAGGCGCCGGCGGGCGCCACGCGGCCGCGGTCGTCGAGTCCGTCCCAGGTGATCTCGACCGGGCCGGGGGGACGGTGATCGTCGAGGAGTGTGCGCACACGGCGTCCCTCGATGTCGGAGATCGTGACGCGCACGGTCATCGCCGTGGGCAGCGCGAAGCGGATCCGCGCCTCGGCGGCGAAGGGGTTGGGCTCGACGGCGCGGAGGAGCGACGCCGGGGTCCGCGGCGTGGTGTCGGGCGCGTCCGAGGCGGTTCCCTTGCGCATCGTGAAGCGGTCGCGGACGACGCCCGAAGAGTCGATGAACGCGGCGTTCAGTTCGAGACCGTTCACATCGAGGACGAGGGACCCGAGTCGCTTGAAGTCGATGTACATCGCGGGGTGATCGAGCGGGCCGTCGGCGAGCCGCGACGAACAGCCGGTGACGTTGTAGACGGTTCCTTCATGCGGCGCATCGATGCTTGGCTTCTCGTAGGCGCCGTCGCCGAAGGGCCGGCCGTCGCCGTCATCGAGGATCATCGCAGGGGTGAGAGTCGAAGAGGCCCCGTAGTGACCGTCGAGGAGGAAGGACCGCTCGTATGAATGGCTGTGCCCCGTCAACACGAGGTCGACGCCCGCCTGCTCACAGATCGGAACGGCGTTCTCGCGCATCGCCTGGAGTCGACCCCCGCTGTCCTGCGGGTCATCGGAGTCGTGCGAGCCGTGGGAGTAGGGCGAATGGTGCCAGTAGACGATCTTCCACTCCTGGTTGGTCGCGGCGAGATCTTGCTCCAACCAGTCCAACATCACGCCGCCGGGCGCGAGTTCTGAACCTTCGGAGTCCAGACAGACGAAGTGGATGTTGGCGTAATCGAAGGCGTAGTACGCCTCGCTGCCCGACGGGAGCCCGCCCGACTCGCCGCCGGCTGGAAAGGTGAAGATCTCGTAGTAGTCATTGTTCGCGCCGGCGTGCAGCGTGTCGTGGTTGCCGCGCGTGGCCCAGAGGCAGGCCGAGCGGAGCATCTCCGGATACATCTCGAAGACCGCCGCCTGGTACTCGCTGTCCGTGCCGGCGTCGTACGCGTTGTCGCCCAACATGAACCACGCGTTGGTGCGCGTGTCGCCGGTGTACTCGTAATAGGCGTCGCGCACCGCGCGCGCCGCATCGTCGGCGCCGCCCGAATCGCCGAGGAACCAGAATCGACAGGGCCCCGTCGCGCCCGGGATCGGATGCGTCGTGAAACTGTAGGTCGAATCCCCTCCGGCCAGGATCTCGGTCGTCGTGCCGATGGCGTAGTAGTAGCGCGTGTCGGGCGAGAGCCCCTGCATCGTCACCTCGTGCTCCGTCGAGGTCGAGAGGATGCTGACCGAGAAGATGAGTTGATCGGGACTCGGCCCGTAGATCACGCGACGGTTGGTCGCGATGTCGGTGCGCCAGCGTAGGCGCAGACTCGTCGGAGTGGCTCGCTGGATGTAGGGACCGCGAGTGACGGTGGCGACGGCAGCGACGGCAGCGACGGCGGCGGCGGTGTCGGCGGTGTCGCCCGCGGGACGGCCGCTGCGCGCGGGGGCGCCCACTCCCAATCCGAGACCGAGTGGGGTCGCGAGGTCGATCTGGATCGGGTCCTCGCTCCCGGGACTCTCGAAACTCTCGAATCGTCGCGCGGTCGAGTGCGCCGCCGCGTCGGCGTCGGGCCACCAGATCTCGGAAGTCCCGAGCGCATCGGTCGCGACCGCTTCCCAGGCGCGCGCGTCGGCGTAGAGCGGGCGCAACTCCCGCAGTCGCGCGCGAGCGTCGGCGCGTCGGCCGAGCGCGGCTTCGAGCTGGGCCGCGTAGACCTCGAGCGTCGGCACGAGTCCCTTGCGTTCGCGCGCCAGCGAGAGTCCGTCGAGAGCGCGTTCGAACCCGCGGTCACTGGCCGCCGCGCAGAGTCGGGCTCGCGCGAGAAAGTGCCCGGTCTCCGGTTGCGGCATCCGTGCGATGGCCGCATCCATCTCGTGGACCGCGGCCTCGACTTGGCCCTGATCGCCGAGGGCGCGTCCGAGGAGGAATCGACCGAGAGCGTCGTCGGGGCGGTCGCGCAGGTAACGACGGAACTCGGCGGCGGCCGCTTCGGGCTCGCTGACCTCCAACTCCATCGTTCCGCGAGCGAGTGCGATGGTGGAGAGATGCGGGGAGAGCTCCTCCGCGCGTGAGTAGTCGAGGCGCGCGGCAGCCCAGTCACGGTGCAGGCGATGTAGCTCTGCGCGGCGCAACCAAGACTCGCCTCGAGTCGGGCTGGCGGCGATCTCGGCGGAGGCGCGGCGGATCTCCTCGTCGATGGGGCCGTGGGCCGATGCGGGGTCCGGCGGGAGCGAGAATGCGAATGCGAATGCGAATACGAACGCGGACGCGAATGCGCGCGACCGCGCGACCGGCCGAAGGACCGACGCGGCCAGACGGAACCGGCGCGAACGCTTTCTCATCGCAAGTCTCCGATCGAGCCGAGTCGGAAGTGGTCGGTTCGGGCCTCGTGACGTCGGGAACAACTAGGTCCGGACCTAATGCGCACGATTCACCCGCCCTGATTCTCCCGCTCCGTCGCCCCTGACGGCAAGCGCGTGTTAGCCTAACCCGCCGTGAGCAGTTTGTTGGGAACGTTGTTCCGGGTGGCGACCTGGGGCGAGTCACATGGCGGCGCGGTCGGCGTCGTGATCGACGGCTGTCCGCCCCGCCTTCCGCTCGCCGAAGCCGACCTCCAGCCGCAACTCGATCGGCGTCGACCGGGACAGAGCCGGCTCACCACGCCGCGGCAAGAGGCCGATCGTGTCCGTATCCTCTCGGGCGTGTTCGAAGGCAAGACGCTCGGCACGCCGATTCTGCTCAGCGTCGACAACACCGACGCGCGCCCGCGTGAGTACGAGCAGATGCGGGAGATCTATCGACCGTCGCACGCCGATTTCACCTATGACGCGAAGTTCGGCATCCGCAACTGGCAGGGCGGGGGGCGCACCAGCGCGCGCGAGACGATCGGGCGGGTGGCGGCAGGGGCTGTGGCCGAGAAGGTTCTCTCGCGCGGGGCGGGAATCGAGATCGTCGCGTGTGTCGAGCGCGTCGGATCGATCGAGGCTCGGATCGGACTGCGCGAGGAAGTCGGACGCGGGGGCGTCGACCTGGAGAAGGTGACGCGCAAGCAGGTCGACCGCACGCCGGTGCGCTGTCCCGACCTGAAGGCGGCCGAGGCGATGATCGCGGCCATCGAAGCGGCGCGGCGCGACGGCGACTCACTCGGAGGCGTCATCCGCGCGGTCATCCGCGGCGTCCCGGCCGGGCTCGGCTCGCCGGTCTTCGATCGATTGGAGGCCGACCTCGCCAAGGCGATGTTGAGTCTGCCGGCCACCAAGGGTTTCGAGGTCGGCTCCGGCTTCGCCGGAACACTGCTGCGAGGCTCCGAGCACAACGACGCGTACATCCCGAAGCCGGGCCGGACCGGCACGCGCACGAATCGCTCCGGCGGCATCCAAGGCGGGATCTCCAACGGCGAGACGATCACGATGCGCATCGCGTTCAAGCCGACCGCGACGATCCGCAAGCCGCAAGAGACCGTCGACACGAAGGGGCGGCCCCGCGTTTTGGCAGCGCGCGGTCGACACGATCCCTGTGTGCTGCCGCGCGCGGTGCCGATGGTCGAGGCGATGGCGGCGCTCGTGCTGGTCGATCACTGGCTGCAGCAGCTCGTGATCGAGGAGAGCGCTCGCCGGATCGATCGGAGCGCGCCGCGCAGTAGGCGACGGTGAGCCGCGGCGCGGTGGGTCAAGGCGCGGTGGGGCGTGCGTCTTGGCTCGCGTTGGCGCTGGCGCTGGCGCTCGCGGTGGGCGGCTGCGGAGGCGATGGCGAGCCGACCTCGCGCGTAGCGCGGCATCCCGAAAACGAACCCGCGCAGAGGGGTGGGTCGCTCTTGGTGACCATTCCGCCGGTGCGGTTGGGGCTGCATCCCCTGCAAGGCGACCAGCCGTTCCAGCTCCAGCTCTGGGACTGTTTCTTTCCGCGGCTCTTCCGCGCCGCGCCGCGCGGATCGCGGCCGCCGGAGTTCTCGAATGAACTGGCGGCGTGGAGCACGTGGCGCGCGCCCGAACTGTGGGTCGGGCTGCGCGCCGATCGCGTCTGGGAGGACACGACGCGGGTGAGCAACGCCGATGTCGTCTCCACGTTTCGCGCCTATGGCGCCGCGGGCTTGCTGCGACGGTGGCCGTCCGTGCCGGGCGGACGCTCCGGCGCAGAGCTCGACGCGTTGGTCTCGGTCGAGGCGTACGGCGACTCTGCGCTCCGCTTCGTCTTCCGCCCGGAAGTCGCCGAATGGGTTGCGCGTGAGATCGTCTCGGCGCCGGTGATGCCGGCCGAATGGTTGGAGCGCAATGCGTCCGCGGCGGCGTCGCGGCACGGCGATGGAGTCGGCGAATTTCCCTCGGCGCGAGGACTGATGTCAGGCGGGCCGTTCCTCCTGCCGAACGAATCGAACCGTCGTTCCCTCGCGCTCCGCGCGAATCGGCTGTACGAACCGAGACCGTGGTTGAGCCGCGTCGTGATCGATCCCTGTCCCGGCAGTGATGCGCGCGTCCTGCGCATGAGCCTGGGTCGCTCGGATCTGGCGCCCGATGTCCCCGTGCATCTGTTGACCGCGCTCTTGGAACCGCGCGCGCCGGTCGACCTGCACCGGGCCGGCATCGCGTCGATCGAGATGTTGGTCTTCCGCGATGCTGTCGAGGGAGGCTCCGTCGCGCTGGATCGACGCGTGCGCGAAGCGATCTCCCTGGCGATCGACCGCGAGTCGATGTCGCAGTCGCTCCTCACCTGGAGACGCAACGTCTACGGCGCGCCCGCCGCCGGCTGGTGCAATCCGAAGGGAGACGAGGCGCGTTCCACGTGGACACCGCCGATGGCGACGTCGGTCGATTCATCGGGGGCGGTGGTCGACGCGCGACTCTCCCGGCCCGCCGCACTCGCCGCACCTGCCGCACCGTCCGACACGTTCCCGCGCTTGGGTCCGCCGCGCCATGATCCCGTAGCGGCGCGCGCTCTGTTGGATGGAGTGGGTGTGCAGGACAACGACGGTGACGGCTGGCGCGGGCGCCCGCGGTGGGCCGCGATGGCAGCGGATTCCATCGAAGGTGTGGCCGGCGTCGAGATCCCGTTGCGCGTGCGTATCGTCTACGACTGCACGAACGAGTTCCGCGAGCGGTTGCTGCTTGGCGTCGAACGCGACCTCGCCGCGATTGGCCTCGAGGTCGAGCCGATCCCGGTCGACGGTCCGCACCTCGTCGAGCGGCTGCGCGCCGGACTATTCGACGCCGCGCTGATCGGCGTACGCCCACCTCGGTCGCCCGATCTCTCCGAGTGGTTCGCTTCCTGGGGCGTCTGGAATGTCAGCGGGTATGTGAATGCCGAAGTGGACGGCTGGGCGCGCCGCGTCCTCTCCTCCGACGATCCCGAGGAAGTCCTCTGGCACGCGCAAGCGATCGAGGCGCGCGTGCGACGCGACGCGATCGCGACGCCGCTCGTCTATCGTGAGGCGGTCGATCTGGTGGCGACGCGCGTCCGCGGCTATGAGGGGGACGCCGCCGATCCGTTGGGTCCGCTGGCAAAGGCGTGGTTGGCCGACACCACGGAGATCCAGCCCGACGAGGTCGAGGCGGCCACGCCGGGGCGCCGGTGAGCGGGGGAGAGCGACTCGAGGGAGGAGGCTCGACGAAGGAGTCTCGACGTGAGGTGCTGCGCACGATTCTGCTGAGTGACGCCCCGCGAGAAGCAGAGCTTCTCGCGGCTCTGCTCGACCCCCGCTTTTCCGTAGATGCCGTTTCATCCGCAACGTTGGAAACGAATCTCGCTTCCACTCCCGACTACGACATCGCAATCGGCGCCGCCTTTCCCGAACCGTGGCTGCGCGCCGCGACTCGCCTCCGTCATCTCGTCGTCCCCTTCGCCGGCGTGCCGCGGAAGTTGCGCGACATCCTCGGCGCCGCGCCGCAGATCTCTGTCTACAGCTCGCACTACAACGCCGGATTTGTCGCCGAACACGCCTGGGCCCTGCTGTTGGCGGCGGCGAAGCGAATCGTCCCCGCCGATCGCGCACTGCGCGCGGGCGACTGGTCGGCGCGCCACAACGGAGCGCCGTCGCGGGTCCTGCGGGGGAAGACTCTGCTCCTTCTCGGTTACGGCGAGATCGGGCGCGAGGTCGCGCGGATGGCGAAGGGGTTCGACATGCGGGTGATCGCGATCCGTCGGACGACGGGAACAGAGGGAACGGCGGGAGGGGACGGTGCAGAGGGAACAGTCGAGAGCGCTGGGGGCGCGACCAGCGCGGGCGCGGCGAGTGCGCCCGCGATCGATCGTCTCGGCGGGCCAGGCGATCTCTTGGAGTTTCTCGGTCAGGCCGACGCGATCATCGCGGCGTTGCCCGAGACCGCGCGCACCATCGGCTTGCTCGGCCGCGAGGCGTTCGCTCGAATGAGACCCGGCGTGTTGCTGGTCAACGTCGGGCGCGGCTCGTTGATCGACGAGGATTCGTTCGCCGCCGCCCTGCGGTCGGGGAAGATCGGCGCGGCCGGAATCGACGCGTGGTGGGTGTATCCAGAGAACGAGGCGGCGCGGTCAGCGACGGCGCCCTCCAAGCACGCGCTCGGTGAGTGCGAGAACCTCGTCTTCAGTCCCCATCGCGCGTCCGACGTCGTCGGACATGACGAGGCTCAACTCGCCGACGTCGCCCGGATCCTACGTGCGATCGCCGTCGGCTCGCCTCCGCGCTCGGTGGATCGGAGTGAGTGGTCCTGATCGGCGGCGTAGCTCTAGGACGTGCGCCTTCGGAGGTGCGGTACATGGGTGCGGCTGCCGAGTGCGAGCGGCGAACTCGAATGCGGGACCGACTCCGAGGCCTCCGAGGGGCTGACAGTGACGACAGGCCTGGCGGCCTTGTGCAGGCTCCGCCCGGCCCGGCACTGCGGACGGAGGAAATAAATCTTCACGTTCAACAAGAACTATGTTGACGTATATATGACTGGTTGGAATGGAGCGCCGGAGACGCGCACGCACGATGCCGTCGGACGGCGTCTGGGCCGGCGTAGCGGGCCGAGCGCTGTCAGCGGAGGGTTGCCGGGGGTCCATGCGTCGGTCATCGATCAACCGCCTCCGGATAGCGCCGATCTGGCCTCGTAATATATAGTCGTTATGAACAATCACATCGATCCGAACAAGCTGGTGGTCTCCACCGTCGTCAGTCCGAGTTCGTCGTCCGATCATGAACTTCTGTCCAGACTTCCTGAGCTTGCGTCCCGTGAACGGAAACTGACGGCGTCCCTCGTCGCGCATCTCGCCGAGTTGGACGCGCGCCGTCTCTATCTGGGACAGGGGTGCGCATCTCTCTTCGCGTACTGCGTCGAGATCCTGCATCTGTCCGGGTATGAGGCGTACGCACGGATCGAGACCGCTCGCGTCGCTCGGCGATTTCCAGTGATCTTGGAGATGATCACACGAGGCGACGACCATCTCACGGCGGTGCTGCTGTTGGCGTCGTTTCTCACCGAGGCGAATCATCTCGATCTGCTCGGCGCTGCACAGCACAAGAGCGAGCGAGGGGTGGCTCGGTTGGTGGCGGAGTTGCGGCCGAAACCGGCCGTGCCGGATTCGATTCGGAAACTGCCGGAAGGGCCGGTGTCTCGGGCGTCGTCGGGCGGAGGATTCTCGCGTGGGGGCGCTGCGGATGCCGTCGCTCCGGCCGCGCCACCGTCAGCCGCAGCACCGTCAGCCGCAGCGCTAGTTGCGCCCGCGACAGGTTCGCCGGTGTGCAGGCCCGCGCCTGCATCCGCGCCTGGACCGGTGGCTGGCTCGACCGCGCGACGCGGGATCGCGGAGCCACTCGGGGCGGACCGGTTCCGAGTGCAATTCACGGCGAGCGCAGGGGTGCTCGAGAAGTTGCGGGTGGCGCAGGACCTGCTGCGACATCAGATCCCCGACGGCGAGCTCGGCTCTGTCTTCGATCGCGCGCTGACCGCGCTCATCGAGCAGCTCAGTCGGAGCAAGTTCGCTGCGGCCCGGCCGCAGGGCGCGCGGCGGGGTAGATCCACGCACGTTTCGCCGGGGGAGGCGAAGCCGGCAGGACCGAGTGTCGGAGCGGTTGACGGACCGGCCATCGGACCCGGTATCCCACGGGCTGTCGCGTGACCCGTCCCTTCAGCCAACGCGGGCATTGCCAGCCCGAAGCGCTCGCGGCATGTCCCGGCCGAGGTGAGACGTCAGGCGTGGAATCGGGATGGAGGTCGGTGTGCATTCATCGGCGACCACGATCGCCGGTGCGACGAACGCGGCCGCTTGGAGTTTCATCAGGTGCAGCCATTGGCGAGGGGAGGCGCGGCGAGTGTCGCGAACATCGAACTGCGCTGTCGAGCACACAATCAGCACGAAGCAGAGCTCTGTTATGGAACTCGGTCCGGACCGAGTCGGTCACGATTTCGCGCGTTTCCTTGATGCATCGATGATGTCGCGTTCGCGGACTGGCGTCACGTTCAGCCGCGCCGCGCCGCGCCGCGCCGCGCCGAGCCGCGCCGCGCCGCGCCGAGCCGCGCCGCGCCGCGCCGAGCCGCGCCGAGCGACGGCGTCTTGTCGTGCTCTCTCACCCCCCAATTCGCTGCGCCAGTTCCGCCCCGCTCGCCAACCCGCCTTCCATGAACCCCACGAACTTGTAGCACGCGTGTTCACCCGCGAACCGGAGCGCGCCGAGGCCGTCGCGCAGCGTGGGTCCATGTGAAGTCACCTGACCGGGCGCGGGAAACGAGTAACCGGCGCCGACCCATTCGTCGGAGGGCCAGTCCATGAAGCGCATCCCGACGAACGCTTCGGTAAAGCCGGGATAGACGCCCTCGAGCGCTGCGGACAGTTCGGCGGCGCGCGCGTCGCTGGTGCGGGAGCGCCAGTGGTCGGCGGCGGCGTCGCTGGCGAAGGTGGTGAGGCAGTACTCGCCCACGGGGATCTGCGCGTCGGTCGATTCCCAGGTCATCGGGACGAGGCCGTCGCTGAACGAGTACTGAGAGAGTCCCTGTTCATGCCAGACGCGGCGGCGCACGTGGCTCAGCGCTTTCACACTCCGTCCCATTTGTGGCGTGAGATCGGCCGGCAACCCGGGCGTGAAGACGATCCGTGGCCAGACGGGAGGCGGCACGGTGCAAACGACGAGGTCTCCCTCGATCGGATCGCCGCCGGCGGCGAGCGTGACCGCGACCGTCGCACGCGACGTGTCGATCCGCGCCACCGGCGAATCGAGTCGGATTCTGTCGGCGGTAATCGCGTCGGCGAGACCCAGCGCGAGCGTCTGGTTCCCTTCGGCGCAGCGGTAGACCTCGCTGTCGGTCCAATACGCCTCGAGGCCGCCGCCGCGGATCACGGTCAGCATGCCCAAGAGCGACTGCCGGTGGAGCGGCGCGCCGTTGTCGGTGATCAACTCGGCCTCGATCGCGTGCCGTGTGCGATCGGCCACGGTCAGTCCGGCCACCCAATCGGCGAGGCTGGTTCGGTCGAGTCGCTCCGCGTCCGCATGCATCCAGGGTCGATCCGGGTCGATCTCGCGCGCCATCTCGGTGAGTAGTCCGTAGGCGCCGTCCATCTCGACGTAGAGCGCTTCCACCTCCTCGGGAGTGAGCCGTTCGCCGCCGAGCGTGACCGGCTCGTCGTACTCCTCGTCGCCCGACAGGTCGCTGAAGTCCAAGCCGAATCGATCCGCGTAGGCCAGCCAGGTCGCGTGGTTCGAGCCGATCAGTTCACCGCCCCCTTCGACGCGTCGTCCGGCGGGAAAGTCCCGGAACGTGAGCACGCGACCGCCGACGCGCGAGCGCGCTTCCAGGATCACGACATCGAAGCCGGCGGCGAGAAGTTCGTAGGCGCAGGCGAGACCGGAGAAGCCCGCGCCGATCACGATCACGCGCGCGCGATCTCCGCCGAACCCGGAGCCGGGTCGCTTGGCACAGGACGAAATCAAGAGGCTGGCAGCCGAGGCGGCCGACGCGCGCAGGAAGGCGCGGCGGTCGATCCGGCGTTGTGGGTCCTCGAACCGTTCGGCGAGGCGGGCGAAGAGGGAACGAGACACCTGAGCTCCTCCTGATCTGGGCCACGGGGACGAAGCGGGCGACGCGACGATAGTCGGACCGACGCGAGTCGCCAACCCACCGGAACTCCGCCCTGCTAGGATCCGTCGCGCCCTGTTGCTCTGCGTTTGTTCCGAGGAGGAGTTCATGCTCGTCGTCGAAGATCTGGTCAAGGTCTATCCGGGTCCGGTCACCGCGCTGCAAGGGGTGAGTCTCACCGTCGAGAACGGCATGTTCGGACTCCTCGGCCCCAACGGCGCGGGAAAGTCGACCTTCATGAAGATCCTGGCTGGGATTCTCGAGCCGACCTCGGGACGCGTGCGGCTCGACGGGCAGGACACGCTGGAGAATCCGAAGCGGCTGGCGGAGCGACTCGGATATCTCCCGCAAGAGTTCGGCTTCTATCCGCATCTCACCGGCGAAGCGATGCTGCGCTATCTGCTCCGACTGAAAGGCGTGACGGCGCCGCGCGGGGAGAAGGCGCTCGTGGCGGAACTGTTGGAGCAGGTGAATCTCACCTTCGCCGCCAAGCGCCGGGTGAAGGGGTACTCGGGAGGGATGCGGCAACGGCTCGGCATCGCGCAGGCGATCGCGGGCGATCCGCGCCTCATCATCGTGGATGAGCCGACGGCGGGACTCGATCCGGAAGAGCGGCTGCGACTCTACCGACTGCTCGCCGAGCTAGCGGAGAAGCGGATCGTCCTGCTCTCGACCCACATCGTCGAAGATGTCGCGGTGCTCTGTCCGCGCTTCGCGGTGATCCGCGGGGGACGGTTGCTCGCCATGACCACGCCGGCGCAGGCGCGCGCCGCGCTGACCAACACGATCTTCGAAGGGACCGCGAGCAACGACGAGCTGGAGGCGTTGCGGCGCACGCGCCGCGTGACCCAAGCCGTCTTGGTCGAGGGCCGCAATCGAGTGCGCGTGCACGAACCCGAGGGGCACCCCCCCGCGGGATTCACGTCGGCGCCCGCCACGCTCGAGGACGCCTACCTCGTGCTGATGCGCGACGGTCGTCTCGCGGGCGTGGAGACGCAGACGACGCCGGCCGGCGCGACTACGCCCCTGACTGCAACTGCAACTGCAACTGCGGCCGCGACCACGGGCGACAACGCGAGCGCGCGCACATGAACCTGCGCCGCCTCCGCGACGTCGCCTGGCTCGACTTCCGTGAGAACCTGACGCGTCCGCTCTTCTGGACCTGGCTCATCATCCTCGCGTTCGTCTCGTGGGGGCTCTCCAACGGCAACGTCCGTATCCAATCGGGAGACTCCTCGGTCGGCGGGATGAAGGCCTGGATGACCTCCGAGTTCGCGGTCGCGCAAGTGCTGAGCTTTCTCGTGCTGCTCCTGCATGGCTTCTTCATCGCGGTGCTCGCGGGCATGACGATCCTGCGCGACGACGAGCTGAAGGTGGGAGAGGTGCTGCATGCGACGCGTCTCACACCGTCGGAGTACGTCTGGGCCAAGTTCTCCGCGGCGCTGGGGACGTCGTTGTTGGCGCTGCTCGCGAACGTCCTCTTCATGGCGTTCTTCCACCACCTCGTACCCAATGCGCGGGCCGACGAGATCCGCGGGCCGTTCTCGCTCTCGAACTATCTCGTCCCGGCGCTGACCTTCGGTGTGCCGACGGTGGCCCTCCTGGCTGGAACTTCGTTCGCGCTCGGCGGCCTGACGCGCCGGCCGATTCTCGTCTTCTTCTCGCCGCTCGCCCTCTTCATCATCTGCGGCTTCTTCCTCTGGGATTGGTCGCCCACCTGGCTCGACGTGCGGATCGATCGCGCGCTGCAGTTCATCGATCCGACCGGATTCCGCTGGTTGAATCAGACCTGGCTCGAAGTCGACCGCGGTGTCGTGCACTACAACACGAAGCCGGTCGGCGTCGACGCGCTCTTCTTCGCGAATCGCCTCGTTTGCCTGCTCATCGGTCTGGGCTCCGTCGCCTTCACAGCGATTCAACTCGGACACACCGTGCGCGGCGCCAGCGGCGCGAAGGAACTTCGGCGCGCGGCGAATGCGTCCAAGAGCGCACGCGGCGCCGCCGTGACGGAAGCGGCCTCGAGCTTGGAGGAGATCGCCGCACAGACCGGCGCCGCCGCGGTATCGCCGCCGGTGTCATCGCTCGGCATGGGTGTGCGCGCCGCCTCGTTCTTTCGCAGCGTGCGCGACGTGGTGGTCTTCGAATTGGCCGGACTGGCCACGACCCCCGGGCTCTATCTCTTCGCGCCGCTGATCCTGATCCAGATTCTCGGCACCAGCCTGATCGCCGTCGGCGCCTTCGACACGCCGCTCCTGGTCACCTCGGGCGTCGTCGCGGTGCGCACGATGAACACGATCACGCTCTTGGTCTGCTTCCTCATTCTCTTCTACATGGTCGAGGCGCTGCAGCGAGAGCGGAACACGAACCTCGCGCCGATCTTCTACGCCACGCCCGTTCCGACCGCGGCGCTCCTCGTCGGCAAGGCGCTCGCGAACAGCGTGGTCGGCGTCGTCATCTCCTTCGCGGCCTTCATCGGATGCGCGATCGCTATCTTGATCCAAGGGAAAGCGCCCTTGGAGCTCGGACCGTTCTTTCTGGTCTGGGGAGTCCTGCTCTTCCCGACGTTCTTCCTCTGGGCGTCGTTCGTGGGGGCGGCGCACACGTTGGCGCGCAATCGCTACACCGCGTACGCGATCGGACTCGGCGCACTCGTCCTCACCGGTTGGGTCCAACTCCGCGGCAAGATGAGCTGGGTCGGGAACTGGGATCTCTGGAGCGTGCTGCTCTGGAGCGACATGGGGCCGCTCGCGCTCGATCGCGCGGCGTTGCTCTGGAATCGGCTCGCGGCGGTGAGCCTGACGGCGCTCTTCATCGCGATCGGCGTTCGTTTCTTCCCGCGGAAGGAAGCGGACGCGACCCGCACGCTCCACCGACTCTCCGGGCCGTCGATCCGTCGCGAGATCTGGCTCCTGTTGCCGTTCCTGATTCTCCCGGCCGTCTCGCTCATCGTCCTCGGCGCGAAGACTCGCGCCGGCTTCCAAGGTCCCGCCGTCGAGAAGAAGGCGAAGGACTACTGGCGCCGCAACCTCGCAACCTGGCGGGACGCGCCGAATCCCGCGTTGACGCGCGTCGACCTCGATCTGCAGCTCGACCCTGCGAAGCACTGGTTCCGCAGCGTGGGGACGTACACACTGCAGAATCATCTCGACCAACCGATGTGGCGCTTCGCGCTGACGGGCGGCCTCCATTGGAAGGACGTGAAGTGGACCTGGGGAGGCGAGGACTATTCCCCCGAGGAGCGAGGCGGCCTCTACGTGTTCACTCCGGACGCTCGCTTGGCGCCGGGCGACTCGGCCGTCATCGGCTTCCGCTTCGAGGGCAAGGTTCCGGACGGCTTGACCAAGAACGGAGGCGGCGTTGCGGAGTTCATCCTGCCCTCCGGAGTGGTCTTGACCAGCTTCCGCCCCACGTTCGTCCCGGTGGTCGGCTACGACGAATCGGTCGGCGTGGACGACAAGAACCGCTACGAACAGCGCGAGTACCCGCCGGACCACTATCAGAAGAGCCTGGCGCCTGCCTTCGGCTCGAGGATTCCGTCACGGACCCGCGTGAAGGTGAGCGGACCGCCCGAGTACACCTACAACTCGGTCGGTGTCTTGACCAGCGACGAGACGATCGACGGCCAACGCGTCATGACGTGGGAGAGCGACCACCCGGTCCGATTCTTCAATGTCGTCGCGGCCAAGTGGGCGACCGACAAACGCGACGGGACCGAGATCTACTATCACCCCGCGCATACCTACAACATCGAAGAGATGAGCGTCGCCTTGGCGGCGGCGCGCAAGTACTACTCCGAGTGGTTCCGCCCCTTTCCCTGGGCCACGCTCAAGCTGAGTGAGTTCCCGGCGATGGCGTCCTACGCGCAGGGCTTTCCCACCAACATCACCTTCTCCGAGGGGATCGGCTTCCTGACCAAGAGCGATCCCAAGACGAACGCCGCTTTTCTCGTCACGGCGCACGAAGCGGCGCATCAGTGGTGGGGGAATCTCCTGACTCCGGCCGAGGGACCCGGCGGGAACATCCTCTCCGAAGGGATGTCGCACTTCTCGACCATGCTGTTGATCCAGCAAGTGAAGGGCGAGCGGGAGCGGATGGAGTTCGCCAAGCGGATCGAGGAGCGCTACGGCGATGCTCGTGTCGCCGACTCTGAACGACCGTTGACGCGCATCGACGGCTCGCGCAACGGCGACGAGACCGCGACCTATGACAAGGGCGGCTGGGTCTTCTGGATGCTGCACGAGCGGATGGGTCGCGAGGCGTCGTTCGCCGCGCACCGGAAGTTCATGCTCGATTTCGGCGACGGTCCCGACTATCCACTGCTGGAGGACTACGTCGCGGCGCTGCGTCCTTTCGCCCCCGACTCGACCGCCTTCGACGAGTACGTGCAGCAATGGTTCTTCGAGGTGGTCGCGCCGCGCTATCGGCTCGCCGATGTGACGATGACGCGAGAAGGGGATGAGTGGCGCGTCGCCGGCAAGCTGAAGAACGAGGGGACGGGACGGATGCCGATCGAGATCGCCGCGGCGCGCGGGGAGCGATTTCCGGCCGCCTCGGCCGCCGGGGAAGACGCCTACGTCGACGCGCGTACCACCGTGCTCCTTGCGGCCGGCGAAGAGGTGAGTTTCTCGATTTCAGCCCCTTTCGAGCCGAAGGAGGTCGTGGTCGATCCCGACGTGCGGGTGTTGCAGCTCCAGCGGAAATACGCCGTCTATCGGTTTTGATGGAACTCGAACCCCCATTCAGCCGATCTTGACCTGAGAGATGCGCCCCCACTCCCACACCCCCGCCTGCCCCATTGCCGTGCTCCTCCTGGCCTTCCTGGCCGTGGGATGGTCGAGCGCGGGGGTTTGGTGGTGCCCGATGTCCCCGTCGGCGGTCGACTCCTGTTGCGAAGCGTCCTCTTCGACCCCGCCGAGCGCCGAACTTCCGCGTTGCGATCAAGGGTTCCTCGATGCCTGTTGCCGCCTGCTCTCCGCGGCGCCCTCGACGCAGGTCACGGCGGCGTCGCTCCTCCCTCCGCCGGCTTTCAGTTCGGGCGCCTTCGCCTTTCTCGCAGACGGCCCGAGGCTCTGCCAGCGGACGGCGACGGCCGAAGCGCCTCGCACTCACGATCCCCCGACCCGTCTCGACGATTCGACGCCGGCTGCCGCCGGGCCGCGCGCGCCGCCGTCTCGCTCCTGATCCGCTCGATCGACCGCATATCCGCGGCTCGATCTCGAACGAACTTGCGACCAGGAGGCCGAAGCGTGTCCCTACTTCTACCGCGCGTCCGCGCGCGGACGGTTCGATGGCTCACCGTTCTTTCCATGCTCGGAGCGCTCTTCGCCTCGGAGCCGTACGCCGCAGCGCAGAGCAACCCGACGCCCAACGACAGCACGACGACAGTCGCGCCAGCGCCGCCGGCCAAACCGGGCTTCGTCTCGCTCGCGCCGGCCTGAGTGGGCTGACCGGGCGAGGGCTCGCCGCTCCGGGGGAGCGGTTATCACACCGATTGGGCAATCTCTGGACGCTACGTAGATACGGACTTCGATCGCGCTCGCTGGCGGATGGTCTTCGCGCGGCGGTTCGGTTCCTTCCTCGAGGTCAGTGTCGAGGTGAACCCGGTCGTCGGAGAGTTCGGTCCGCGCGGAAATCTCTTCTTGGTGCGAGAGACGGAGCGGCTGCCGGCCGTGAGTCTCGGCACGAGTTCCGATCGCCTCGGAACGAAGAAGGGGATGCGGTCGTACTACGCGACCGCATCGAAGACGGTCGCTCCGTTGCGCATGGCGCCGTATGTCAGCCTGAACTGGTCCCAGACCGACGATGGTTTCAACGTTCCTTTCGGGACGAACGTCTACTTCGGTCGAAGGTTCACGATGCTCGCGATGTACGACGGTCACTACACGCATCTCGTTCCCAGCCGATCCTGGGGGGCCGTGACGACGTCGCTCGTCTTGGCGCGGATGGAGTACTGGGGGGTGAGCGTGGGTGTTGAGTTCTGAGAATCCTGCTCGCCGCGGGCGGGATTCCCAAAACAAAAAGGAGTTCTAGATGCAGTCGGATATCGCTCGTCAAACGTTGTGGCTGAGATCGATCGTCTCCAGCTCACTGCTGGTTCTCACCTCCCTCTCGTTCTCGTCAGTCGCCTTTTCCACCGCGTTCGCGGCGGAAAAAGCCCCATGTATCGTTTGCACCGCCCGCGGCGAAGGCGGCCACCCCGAGACCGTCGTCGCCACCACCGACTACGAAGGCAAGACCTACTCCTTCTGCTCCATCCCGTGCCAAGAGCAGTTCGTGGCGAATCCGCTGGCCTATCTGCCGAAGACCCTGCCGCGCCCCGCCCCGGCCTTCACGTTGAACGATCTCCGTGGAGCGCCGCATGCGTTGGAGGGGATGCGCGGCAAACCGGTTCTGCTCGACTTCTGGGCGACCTGGTGTAGGCCCTGCATCAAGTTCTTCCCTGAGTTGCGGCGCATCCAGGAGGAATACGGCCCGCGCGGTCTCCTCGTGCTCGGCGTCGCGATCGACGAAGATCCGAAGAAGGTCCCGTCGATGGCGGAGAAGCAGAAGCTCGCCTATCCCACGTTGCTCGACGACGCCAAGGATCCGCTCTGGCGGCGGTACGGCGTGATGGGAATTCCCGCCACGTTCTTGATCGACGCGCAGGGACAGATCGTGCGCGAGTGGAAGGGAGAGGTGAAGAGGGAGGAGCTCGAGGCCGCGATCGAAGCGCTGCTGCCTCCACGGACCGAGTAGAGGCGGCCTAGCTGCTCGCGCGCAACGCGCGCCCGGTGGCCGACTCTTCGACCGTGAGCAGCCCCGCGACCGGGCCGGCAAAGAGAAGCCTGCCGCCCCGGTCGCCACCGCCCGGACCGAGATCGATGACGTAGTCGGCGGCGCGGATGAAATCGAGCTGGTGCTCCACCACGACAACGCCGTGTCCCTTGGCCGTCAACCGTCGCAGGGAGGTCAGGAGCCTCGTGATGTCGCGCGCATGGAGACCGGAGGTCGGCTCGTCGAAGAGATAGAGCCGTCGCTTCGCCTTCGGCGACTCGGACAGGAACGCCGCGATCTGCAGCCGCTGCGCCTCGCCGCCGCTCAGCGTCGACGTGCTCTGTCCCAGCCGGAGGTAGTCGAGGCCGACGTCGACCAACGGGGTGAGGAGCGTGCGGGTCGAGGAGAGTTCCGAGAAGAACCCGAGGGCTTCCTGCACCGTCAGCTCGAGCATCTCCGCGATGTTCCGCCCTTTCCAACGCACCTCCAGGACGCGCTCCTGGAACCTGCGGCCTTGGCAGGCCTCGCAGACGATCCGCACGTCGGCCATGAAGTGCATCTCGATCGTGGTCACGCCCATCCCTTCGCACGACTCGCAGCGACCGCCGGGTCGATTGAACGAGAAGTGTCCCGGCCCGAGCCGCAGCGACTTGGCCCGCGGACTCTTCGCCAGCAGAGCGCGGATCGCGCCGAGGAAGTCGACGAAGGTCACCACGTTGGAGCGGCTGGACCGGCCGATCGGCTCTTGGGCCACGAGGAGCGTCTCTTCGACCTGCTCCATCCCCGCCAGCCGATCGAGCTGTCCGACTTCGTCGGCGGTGCGGCCGAGGGCGCGCAGCGCGTTGCGGTAGAGCACGTCCTCGAGCAGCGTCGATTTTCCGGAGCCGGAGACGCCGGTCACGACGACCAGTCGATCGAGCGGCACCCGCAACGTCGGCAGATCGAGGTTGTGCTGCTTCACACCATGCAGCACGAGGCTCGGGGTCTTGGGACCGACCGCGGGCATCGGACGGATGAGCTGAGGACGACACCGGAAGTAGTCGGGCTCACGCCGCGCGAAGTCCGTCGGCGCACCTTCGAAGACGATCTCGCCGCCCCGTTCGCCGCCGGAGGGACCGAGCACGATGAGATGGTCGGCGCGCTCGACGATGCCGGGATCATGCTCGACGACGACGACGGTGTTCCCGTGATCACAGAGCGCGCGTAGCACCGCCAGCATCCGCGCGGCATCGAGCGCGTGCAGGCCGACGGTCGGCTCGTCCAGCACGTAGAGCGTCTCGGTCAAGGCGCTGCCCAGGCCGCTGGCCAAGCGGATCCGTTGCGTTTCGCCGCCGCTGAGCGTGCGCGCGGTGCGACCGAGCGTCAGGTAGCCGAGACCGACGTCATCGAGAAAACGCAGGCGCGTCTCCAACTCGGCCCGCACCGACGCCACCGCCGCTCGACGTGCGGGTGAGAGTTCCAGGGCCGCGAGCCACGGCCGCAACTGCTCGATCGGGCGGCGTTCGATCTCGTCGATCGTCGCGCCGTCCAGCCGCACCCGCCGGATGTCGGAGCGTCTGCGCGCGCCGAGGCAATCGGGACAGACGACGTAGCCGCGGTACCGAGCGAGGAAGATCCGGACATGCGGCTTGTACCGCTTGCGGTCGAGACGCCGGAAGAGACCGTCGACGCCGGGATACTGTTTGTCGCCGCCGTAGACCCACGCTTGGTGCGCGTCGCTCAACGACTCGAATGGTTCACCGGTCGGAATGCCGAGCGCCTCGGCGCGCGCGAGCAGCTTCTCTTGCATCTCCGCGCCGGTGGCGGTCGCGAAGGGCGCCACGGCGTGATTGCGGAGCGTGCGGGTTCCATCGGGGATCACCTTTGCGCGGTCGACAGTGACCACGCGACCGAATCCCTGACACCTCTCGCACGCGCCGATGGCGCTGTTTGCCGAAAAATGTGGAGCCCGCGGCGCCTCGCCGCGGGCTCCACATTTCACGCACGACAACCCCCTCACCAACCTCAGCGCTGGCCCCCGAGCGCCCTTCTCCCCGTCGCCCACCTCCACCACCCGCGCCTCGCCTTCTCCCAACCGCCAAGCACTCTCCAACGACTCACTCGCTCGCGCCCGCGCCAGCGCTCTCGTGGTGAACCGGTCGACCACCACATGCAGCGGCCGCGCCGCGCCCGGCTCCTCGCGGACGACGCCGTCTACCCAGAAGCGATGGAAACCGCGCTCCTGCAGCCAGGCCAGATCGACGCGCGCTTTGGACATGGGCGCGAGCAACAACCAGCGCGCGTCATTCGCGAGCTCCCGCACGCGCGCGACGGCGCTGTCGACCGTCGTCTCTTCGGTCTCTGCGTCGCAGACCGTGCAATGGACCGTTCCGCCGTGCGCGAACAACAGCGCGAGATAGTCCGCGACCTCCGTGATCGTGCCGACGGTCGACCTCGCATTGCGGATGGAGACCTTCTGCTCCAGTGCGACGGGAGGCTGGATCTCGCCGATGAAGTCGACGTCGGGTCGATCGAGCCGCGGGAGGAACTGTCGCGCATAGGTCGAGAGGCAATCGACGAAGCGCCGCTGACCTTCGGCGTAGAGGGTGTCGAAGGCGAGACTCGACTTGCCTGAGCCCGACACGCCCGTGATCGCGGTCATCCGTCCAAAGGGGATCTGGCAGGTGATCCCTTTCAGATTGTGGGTGCGCGCGCCTTCGATGCGGCAAGCGTTACGATGGGCCGGCTTCGAGGGAGATCGAGGAGGACGCAGCATGGAGCGGGGAAGGTACCTCAGTCGTCGGCGCGCCGTCTGCGCCGCGCTCGGCGCGCTGGGACTGTTCATCGCCATCGCGCGCGGCGAAGAGCCGGAGCCCGGCCTTCTCCTGGCCGAGCGCGCCACCGTCCTGGGATTCGAGGCGCTGCTACCCGACGGCATCCACGACGCTCGCGTGCTCGCATCGTCCGACTCGACGCTGAGCTTTCGCCCTTCCAGCCAGCGCGACGGTCGGCCGGGGGTCTGGGCTTGGCGTTCGGGACTCGATCTCTATCTGGCCGTCGACGAGAACTTCAGCGAAGAGGATCCCGCCACGGCGCTGGGCCGACCGGACTCGTTGGAAGATGTCTGGCTCGTCGACCTGGAGAGCGACGGCACGCTCGATCGCGTTTGCGATTGGGAGGATCTCGACAGCGACGGCTTGACCGACCGGCAGCTTCTCTTCTCGCTGACCCCGAGCATCCTCTCGCCCGATCGCCTCGCCGGCATCGTCATCGAGCAGCGCGGACCCGATCGTCACTTCTGGAACCTGCATCGGCTCCAGTACGTGCAGCGCGTCTGCCAATGGAAGACCGACTTCAGCGGCGAAGGGTTCTTCGTCGCCGTCCTCTACGACGACGCCTCCGGAACGTGGGAAGGCTTCGACGAATCGCCCTTCTGCTTCTTCGACCTGGAGGGGGACGGCTTCTCCGATGAGGCGGTGCGTCTCTACATCGAACGTCGGCAGGTGAGGTCGATCCGCTGGAGCTGGGACGTCGATGGCGATGCGGGACGAACGTCCGCCAGCAACCCGACCGGCGGCCCGTACGACTATGACGCTTCGATCTCGACCAACGGACGGGTGACGTTGACCGAGCGTGATCTTGCTCCTCTATCGCTGCGCAATGGCGAGACGGTGGGAGTGGTCCCGGCCGACAGCGTCCGCGCGTGGACGATGAGAACGCGCTGGAAGAAGGCCGTCCTCACCTGGGATGAAGGGGATCGCAATGTCGATCCCGAGGATCCCGAGGGCCACGAGCGATGGGAAGGCGTCATCGGAAGCGCGATCCCCGGATACCTCCAAGTTGGCGGCCCCGGCTCGGGACTCTTCGGGAAGCGATTCGAACTCGACTCCGATGGCGGAGGCGGGCTTGGTCTCTACGTCAGCGGACGCGACGGCAAGGTGCATCTCGTCGGCGCCGAAACCGGATGGATTGATTGGGACGACAACGGCGATGGCGCGCCTGACCGCCGTCTGCGAATGGAAGACACCGACCTCGACGGCTACTTCGACCTCTGGGCCTGGGACCGCGACGGCGATGGAAAAGACGATCTCGTCCGTCGCTTCGATGACCCGAAGGCGACGCTGCTCGAGGCGGCGCCAGAAGCGCGACTCGAAGGTCTGCGCGCCGCCGAAAAGAAGCGCCTGGGCGCACGCACCCAGGCGCAAGTCTTCGCGGCGGAGAGAAAGGCGTGGGACTCAGGGAAGCCGCCGCTGGCGCCTTGAGTCGCTTCCCGAAGCGCCTCCCGGCCTCCGTGTCCGCACCGGAGGCCGAACATCGACTAGGATCTCCCGAATTCAACGGAGGAGGCGCGATGGATCCGACGCAGGAGAACCCCGAGGTCTACCCGGTCAAGCCGCACATCGCTTCGGGCGCCTATATCCGGAGCATGGAGGAGTACGAGCGGCGCTATCGGCTCTCGCTCGAACAGCCGGAGCTGTTCTGGGCGGCCGAGGCCGAGCAACTCACCTGGTTCCACAAGTGGGAGACGGTGTTGGACGTCGATTTCAAGGAGGTCGACGTCGCCTGGTTTTCGGGGGGACGGCTCAACGCGTCGTACAACTGTGTCGATCGACATCTGCGCGACCGCGGCGATCAGACGGCGATCATCTGGGCCATGGATGAACCCGGGCAGTATCGGGCGATCACCTATCGAGAGCTGAAGCACGAGGTCTGCCGCGTCGCCAACGTGCTGTTGGCGCACGGCGTCACGCGCGGGGATCGCGTCTGTATCTATCTCCCGATGATCCCGGAGCTGGCGTATACGATGTTGGCCTGCGCCCGCATTGGCGCCATCCATTCGGTCGTGTTCGGCGGCTTCAGCGCCGAGTCGTTACGCGCCCGCATCGAAGATGCGGGCGCCCGCGTCGTCGTCACCGCCAACGAAGGCCTGCGCGGCGGCAAGCGTTTGCCGCTGAAAGCGATCACCGACAAAGCCTGCGACGGCCTGGCCCTCGTCGAGCGCATCCTCGTCGCCCGCCGCACCGCCGCCGAAGTCCCCATCCACCCGGGTCGCGACTTCTGGCTCGACGAAGAGTGTCGCAAGCAGCGCTCCACTTGCACCGCGCAGTGGATGGGCGCGGAAGACCCGCTCTTCATCCTGTACACCTCGGGATCGACCGGGAAGCCGAAAGGCGTTCTGCACACGACCGCGGGCTACCTGGTCTACGCCGCGATGACCCATCGATATGTCTTCGATTATCACCCCGGTGATATCTACTTCTGCGCCGCCGACATCGGGTGGATCACCGGACACACGTACATCCTCTACGGACCACTGGCCAACGGCGCGACGACGGTGATGTTCGAGTCGACCCCGACCTATCCCGACGCCGGGCGGTACTGGCGCATCGTCGACGACCTCGGCGTGAACATCTTCTACACGGCGCCGACGGCGATCCGGGCAATCGCGCGCGAAGGCGACGAATGGGTGCGGCGTTCGTCGCGCAAGTCGCTCCGCGTCCTCGGGACGGTGGGCGAGCCGATCAGTCCGGAGACCTGGCGCTGGTATCACGATTCGGTGGGCGAGGGACGCTGCGCGGTCGTCGACACCTGGTGGCAGACGGAGACCGGCGGCATCCTCATCACGCCGCTCCCCGGAGTCACACCGACGAAGCCGGGCTCGGCGACCCTCCCGTTCTTCGGCGTGCGCCCACTACTCGTCGACGACGCCGGGATCGAGCTGGCGGGAAACGGAGTCAGCGGCAATCTCTGCATCTCGCAAGCCTGGCCCGGCCAGGCGCGCACCGTCTACGGAGATCATCAGCGCTTCAAAGAAACCTACTTTGCCCGTTTTCCCGGTTTGTACTTCACCGGCGACGGCTGCCGTCGTGACGAGGACGGTTATTACTGGATCACGGGCCGAGTCGACGATGTGATCAACGTGAGTGGACACCGACTCGGCACCGCCGAAGTCGAGAGCGCACTCGTGGCGCACGCCGCAGTGGCGGAAGCCGCGGTCGTCGGCTACCCGCATGAGATCAGAGGACAAGGCATCTTCGCCTTCGTCCTCCTCAATCCCGGCTACGACACCGTCCCACCGGGCGAACTCGTCGGCAGTCTCAAGGAGCAGGTCCGCACCGCCATCGGCCCCTTTGCCGCCCCCGATCGGATCCTCGTTTCGCCAGGCCTACCGAAGACCCGAAGTGGAAAGATCATGCGCCGTATATTGCGCAAGATCGCTGCCGGCGAGTACGAAGGGATGGGAGATGTGAGTACGCTGGCCGATCCGTCGGTGGTGGAGGCGTTGATCGCGGCGCACCGAGGAATGGGGTAGGCCGACGGGATGGGATGAGCGCTGTTCTCCCAAGTTGATCGCGTTCAGTCCGCGCTCCGCCGCTCCTTCGCGAAGCCGCGGCCCTTCTCGGTCAGGCGATAGACGCCGCCGGAGCGCTCCATGTAGTGACCCATGATGAACTCGCGGCGCAGGGTGCAGTGGTCCTCGTGGATCGACTGGAGCCAGCGATTCAGCTCCTTCTCGGCGAACTCGGCCTGGCGCGGGAGTCGGCGCAGGAGTTCTTCCAGGACGACCTCTTTCTTGCTGAGCTGCGCGGGGATCGACTTCAGACGCGGACCGTCGAAGAAGGCGTTGAGGACGCGGCGCTTGTCCGAGGGTAACGCGGTGTCGGCGGCGAAGGCCTGGATGCGCTCTTTACGCGAGACCGACTGGAGCGTCCGCTGGAGCGCGGCCAGATCGAGCGCGAAATAGACGTAGGGGGTCTGCCGTGTCTCGGTCACGAGGCCGGCGGTGCGCAACACCTTGAGATGGTGCGAGACGGTGGCGGGGGCCAGGCGGAGCGTCGCGGCGAGTTCCTGACCCGAGTGCTCTCGTTCGGCCAGGAGGCCGACCAGGCGGAGGCGCGTGGGGTCGGAGAGCGCCTTGAAGGTCTGGACGAGGTGGTCGACCGTGTCGGCGAGGGGTTCGCGGGGTGGAGAGGGC